>Ga0209542_10000162_pt1 | contig 163637 bp, 155 predicted proteins | sample RifCSPhighO2_01_FD_184028 | JGI IMG/M metagenome (GOLD analysis project Ga0209542, IMG submission 184028) | Soil microbial communities from Rifle, Colorado - Rifle CSP2_plank highO2_0.1 (SPAdes) (version 2) | ecosystem: Environmental > Terrestrial > Deep subsurface > Rock core/Sediment ... | reverse complement strand
GGGTTGAGAAGAAGGTGGTGGAAGTGGCGTTGGTGGAGAGGAGATTGGGGAAAGTCGAAGTGGAAGTAGTGGTTGCAGTGAAGTATGCCGAGACAGTTTCGCCGACTACCGAGAGTTTGGCGTATGGAGAGGTGGTGCCGATGCCGACACGATATCCAAATGTGGAAGCAAGTGTGGTTGAAGTAGCCACAAACCGCGCCGCGTCAACAAAGGAATTAAACCGAGCTCCTCCGATGACATCAAAAGGATACGTGGGACTGTCGTTGTTTATACCTATATCACCCGAACTATCAATAACAATATCATCATACCCACCAGCTTCTGCAGCTATCCTGAATGTCCCATCGTTAAAGTTTGAAATGAATGCATCTCGAACTCCGCCAAGCGAGCTGCCATGCATAAAACTAAATGTTCCGTAGTCGGAGACTGTTCCTTTGTAAAAAGTCAGGTCGGCATTGACTGAACCTTCAAGAACAAGAAGCGGTGAAAATGTATCGCCTTGTACATGCAATGCACTCTGCGGTGAAGAAGTTCCAATACCGACATATCCCCCTGGTTCGACGTACAGCGAATTTATCGGTGCCGCTTTATTCACGACAAACGCAGAATTATTTCCTGCAGTGAATCCCCCCGCAAACGTACTCGTGGCCGTCGTACTCGTGGCAAGGAATGCTGCAGCAGTTGGAGTGGAAGAAGAAACGATGGCACCAGTGGAGTTGGTGGTCAGTATCATGTTGGCTCCGGTGCCAGAGAGGGTGAAGGATGGTGCCGAGAAGGAAGAGGTGGCAGTCAGTGTCCCCACGGTGAGGTTGCCGATGGATGATGAGGCGAAGAATGAATCAACAAACCGTCCGATGTTTGCAAACAGGGAGGTCGAGGTGGCGTTGGTGGAGAGGAGATTGGGGAAAGTCGAAGTGGAAGTAGTGGTTGCAGTGAAGTATGCCGAGACAGTTTCGCCGACTACCGAGAGTTTGGCGTATGGAGAGGTGGTGCCGATGCCGACATTTGAAAGTCCGTAGAAGTAAACCGATTCGGTGTCCGTCGTGGATGTTGCCCAGCCAACCCCGCCTCCGCCAGATCCGCCTCCGCCACTGATGTCGCTTCCACAAATCACATTACCGCTTGCATCGGTCGTCAATTTTCCACCATTGGTCAAGCTGGTGCAATCAAGCGAAGAAATGGCAAACCCTCCGGTTACTGAAAGACCGCTAGAAAAAGTCGAAGTCGCACCTCCTCCAACCGAAATAGTATCAAATGACGCTCCAGTAATGGTCACGTCTGAAATTGTCCCGCCGGAAATATTTGTGTTCGCGATAGAACCACCCGTGATAGTCGGACTTTGAATACGCGTACCAGAAAGCTGGTCAATGCGCTGACTATGAGCAATCTCCTGATTCAAACTCGGTGTTGAAACAAGGACAGTATGTCCAAGAGCCCGATCCGACAACAAGCTAATGTCAGAAGTAACTTTATTTGAAAGCGCGCTCAACCGATTCTCAAACTCTTCGCGCAAGATTCCTTGAATGAAAAATTGATTCGTAACTTCTGTTGTGCGTGCGACTCCAACAGTTGGTCGCTCAACAACCGGCAACCTTGAACCAGTCACCGGTGCATATACGTACAAAGAAGGGGTCTCAAACAAACTTGCAAAAAAATCATCGACACCGCGATTGAAGCTTCTCGCGAGCGTGTTTAGAGAAAAGATCGAAGTTGAAATACCAGTCTTCGATGCAGCAAGTGATGCGAGTCCGCTCTGGCCTTTCATACCTGACGCCCATCCCGAGACCAACGCATTTCGGTATGCAGAGAGTGAGTCAAATAAAAATTCGGAAGGGTTCGCAAGCACCAAAGCACTGGTGGCACTAAGACGACGTGCTATTAATTTTGAACTGTGTGCAAAATTCTTGTTGAAACCTGTCACGCTCTCCAAGAGTGACTCCGAGGTCACCGCAACATACTCGCTCGCACTCTCAACAAAGGTGGTAGGAGTCAGATACGGAGCAAGTGTTGCAACTGAACGCACAGTCTCTCCGATCGCTCGCGCCGCTTCTCTGACATCAACAGTCTTTCCGAAAGCTACTGTGCTCAACAAAAAAACCAGAGAGAGGAACGTAGCTCCGATTTTATTTGCTATATGCGGATGACTCGGCGAAACGCGACGAATTTTTTTCACATACGGCGAGACGGTACGTTCAGGTGTCTCGCTAAATTCGGACCTATTTGTTTCTAGAATTTTTGAAACAGTTGTCCTTAGAGAAGGTAACAACTCACCCTCATCTTTAAAATACACAACCTCAGAATTTTTCGGAGGTTTTTGTGTAAATTCACTTTTAGGAGATTTCTTGGTTTCCGGTTTAGCAACGGGAACCGAAGTGACATATTTGAGCCGTTCTTTGGCGGCGTGAGTAGCAATCCGCTTTACGTATTCCGAAGGAGAGTTGAGCTTGAGGTGTTCGAGTAGTGATTCTTCCTTGATGTACCATGATCGGCCGATCCGAGTAGCTTCCAATTTTTTCATTCGGCAAAGCTGGCCGATATAGTCAGAAGCGTACCCAGAAATTTCAGACGCTTTACGCGATGAAATGTACCGCTTCTCTTTCAAAAATATTTCTTCATTTCGATCCTTCATTTCACTTATAATTTTACCTCGGAATCATCTCGGATTGATGCATTTTTCTGTGGATAAATAAGGCTATCTCGGATATCCGAGTTGACATAATTTTTCAAAGATGCAATTCTAAATTATGAATATGAAACTTGAATAACCAAGAACAAATTTTAAACAGATATTTTTCAAAAATGAACAAAAAATTTAGCCTAAAAACCCTTATTATTCGGTCACTCAAAACAAGGTCAAAATTAGGGCTTACAATGAGCCAGATTTGAGCCAGACAGATTGGGTAGTGATAGGTTGGGGTGAGGACTTACGAGACCAGACGGAGACATCTCGGATGGCCGAAAAGGGATACTGTGTGTTACACAGTATCCCTAAAATCGAATTGTCGTGAAACAATTGCCCTATAAGGGTAAAAAGGAGATCTCTATGACTTCAGAAGTTTGGAGAGTATCTCCTGCATCTTTGCAGGATTTGCACTTCCGCGGGTTTCTTTCATGCACTGACCTATCAAGTATTGGAGTGCAGTCCCCTTCCCTTTTTGATATTCAGAGACAACTTTCTGATTCGCTGAAATTACTTTCTCTGCAACAGAGATAAGAAATGATTCATCACTTTGTTGAAATAATTTCTTTTCCTCCGCTATAATCCGCGGTGCACCGCCTTCCTCATACATCACCTTGAGTATATCTTTTGCACCACGCGACGAAACTTCTCCCGTTGCAGTCATCTCTATTAACTCGGTGAAATTTTCCGGCAACAAACGCATGGGGTTAACGACACTTTCCTTTTGCAAACTGACGAGATCAGAAACAATATAATTTGAGGCAAGCTTAATAAACTTTTTGTCTTTCAAGCCTGCAGACACTTTCTCGAAAAATTCTGCTAAGAAACTATCTTGAACATACAGTTCAGAATCTTCTGGCTTGAGTGCGTACTGCTGAATAAGTCGCTCCCGTTTCTTCCACGGAAGTTCTGGTAGCTCGGACTGAAGACGTTCAACTGAAAACTCTGGAATCTCGGAGAGAAGAAACTTGGGAATATCGGGGTCAGGGAAATATCGGTAGTCGTGTGAATTTTCTTTCTTGCGCTGTGAAAAGGTTTCTCCTTTTTCCTCATCCCAACCTCGAGTCTCCTGAACCACTTCCCCTCCCTCTTCAATGACTGATTCTTGTCTCTTGAGTTCATATTCAATAGCTCGTTCAACACTGCGAAATGAATTTAAATTTTTTACTTCCACTTTATTGCCAAATGTTCCTAATATCGGACTTACAGAAATATTCGCCTCAACCCGCATTCCTCCTTTTTCCATGTCAGCATCAGACACACCTAGTGTGCGGAGTAGTAATTGCAACTCTCGTGCAAACGAAACAGCTTGTGCTGATGTGGTAATAACCGGTTCAGTCACCAGCTCCATCAAGGGAACTCCTGCACGATTGAAATCAATAAGACTATGCTCTTCAATTTCTTCTCCACTTACATGAAATGATTTTGCAGTATCTTCTTCAAGGTGTACTCGAGTGAGCACCACTGAAGCAAGCTCTCCTCCTTTAACTAAAGGAAATTGGTACTGACTGATCTGATATCCTTTAGGAATGTCAGGGTAAAAATAATTCTTACGATCAAATTCGGAATAGTCTGCAATAACACCTCCCACTGAAACACCTACCTTTAAAACATGCTTCACCGCCTCTTTGTTTACTGTCGGTAGCGTGCCGGGGTGCCCCATACACACAGGACATATATTGACGTTGGACCGCTTCTCATGCGGATCATTCTTTGAATTGCAGAACATTTTGGTCGCTGTTTTGAGTTCAGCGTGGATTTCAAGTCCAATCGTCGGATAGTACTTCGCCATATGTAAAAACTATATCATAGAGAAAACGCACGTATGCCTATTCCAAACTCATTTCACCTGTTTGGCAAGATGTACGTCCGACAAGTCTTTAGAAAGAGCCTGTGAGAACTCCTTTATCGACCGGTCATCAAGAATAGAGAGCGTGTATACTTCAGGAAATCGCTTTCGAAGGGTTTCAAGACGGCTGGCAAGAGTCTTTTGATCCAACACGTCAGACTTGGTAAGTACTATGATCTCCTTTTTATTGAGCAATTCAGCGTCATATCGGGAAAGTTCATCGCGAATCGTCTTATAACAGACTTCAAAGTCCTCCTGTTCCGCAGAAATGCAGTGCACCAAGACCTGTGTGCGACGAATGTGTCTCAAAAAACGATGTCCTAACCCTTTCCCTTCTGATGCGCCTTCAATAAGCCCCGGAATATCCGCCAATATAAAACCATTCATAACACCGAGATTGGGCTCGAGTGTGGTAAACGCATACGAACCCACTTTCACATTCGCACGAGTCACGGAATTCAACATGCTTGATTTACCAGCATTAGGAAGCCCGATCAATCCTGCATCAGCGATCAATCTAAGCTCAATAAAGAATTCGGCTTGTTCTCCCTCTTTCCCCGGAGTTGATTCAGTAGGACGTTGATGCATTGAACTTTTGAAATGGATATTCCCCATTCCACCCGCGCCGCCCATCAAAAGCAATACGGGTTCGCCCTCTGCAAGTAATTCAAATTCCTCCCCAGTGGTTTTATTCTTCAGTACCGAACCGACTGGAACATCAATAACAAAGTCCTCGCCGGATTTTCCATGCATACTTTGATTCCCACCTGCTTCCCCGTCTTTTGCACGAAATTCTTTTATCCCCCGATATCTTCCCAAAATACCAATATCACGAAGGCCTCGTGCGTAAATATTCCCGCCCTTTCCCCCGTCTCCTCCTGCAGGACCACCGTATTCCTTGTTCTTCTCGTGCAGCCAACGAACTACTCCATCACCTCCTCGGCCAGCTTTTACTTTTATTGTTATTTCATCAACAAGTGCCATGCTCTGTTTTTTTACTCTGTACTAAGCGCCCGCTCTGCTAATGTAATCGCTCCTTCTTTCGACTTCGCCACAGCAAAAAAAAGTCTGTTGTGACAAAACACTGCATCAGAGACTCCCGAGACTTCTGCGAGATCCTTAGCACGTTTCCCTGCCCACGCAACGGGAAAATCTCTTCTGTTCTTGAATTCATGCAGACTCACTCGCACTGCTGAAATTCCCCAATTCCCACTTTTCTCATCTGGGAATACAACAAACAGTGGTTCAGGGTAGTTACTCAAAGTGTCGTACCACGGATATTCTTCATCAAGCACCACGACTCGTTTGTCAGATGCATCAATATAAGCACGCTTCACTGCAGACGATGCGTGTTCAAGTGCAACAGCTTTCACAATCTCCCGCTGTATAATCCGTTTCGCAAAGGCAACTAGCTCCAGAAAAACCGCATCAATCTCAACCTTTTTCTCTTCGTAAGTACTACCAAACGCGCTGATGATACGGTCCAAAGTATACGGATAGACATCGGGTACCAGAGGAGCAAGGGGGAGACCTAGATTGTCCCCGTAGTCTATTGGCTGTACCAAGACACGATCAACCCGCGCGGAAATCTCTGCTGATCCGGAAATCTCTACACCGAACTGCTTCCATAGAAGCCCAAATGCTGCGTACGGAACTTTATTGTCCCGCATACCAGCACCACCAGTTTGGTGATGGTCAAACCGATTGGCGGCAGGATCGTATATATTTCCCACATCCACTGCAAAATCTGCTTGATCGATAACCGCCTGCTCTCGACTACGTATAACCCGCACTTCAACCGGCTTCTTTTCAAGAAGCAAAAGTAGAGTAGCAACCGCAAATACGTCGTCTGTGTGAAAACTACCACTATGAGTAACAATGTTTACGTGGGGATACATTTCCGTTATATAGATGGTAGCCCATTGTAGCTCAAAATCAATCTATCTAAAAGTGCGAGCTTGTTTTACTCTTACGGCAGAATACTCCGATGCTATGCATCGGAGATGAATGCCGAATGAGGGAAGAGGGTCGGGGAAACGGGAGTTTCCCCGTGGAGGAGAGCAGCAAGCGAGTGAAGACGAGCGCAGTACCCAGCGCCAGCAGGCGGCGGGTACGAGCGTTGAGAACCGAGAGGTTCTCAAAATAAAACTTGCTCGCCTAATACCCACGATCTTGCTACGGGGATATGGACGAGCGAGTTTTATTCCAAATAATATATAATAGAGTAATGCATGACATACAGAATATACAAGCACGCGAGATTCTCGATTCACGAGGAAATCCAACTGTAGAAGTTGATTTGACTCTATCTGACGGAGCGCTCGGACGGGCAAGCTCACCTTCGGGAGCTTCAACTGGAGTGCACGAAGCAGTCGAACTCCGAGACGGAGGAACACGGTTCGGCGGAAAAGATGTCACCAAAGCGCTACATAATATTGAGACACTGATACGACCGGCACTCGTCAACAACACATTCAATCAAGAAAAAGTAGACGCGACTCTTATCTCACTCGATGGAACAGAGAACAAATCAAAACTAGGAGCAAATGCTACACTTGCCGTTTCGCTTGCGTTTGCAGAAGCAGCAGCAAAAAGTCTCAAACTCCCTCTCTGGAAATACATAGCACAAGAATTTCATACGGTTCCTCGCCTCCCCACACTGATGATGAACGTCCTCAACGGAGGAAAACATGCTACAGGAAGTGTCGACATACAAGAATTTATGATTGTCCCCCTGCATCAGGCTATCGCTGAATCACTACGCATCGGATCGGAAATCTATCACCTGCTCGGCAAATTACTCTCTGAAAAAAACTATTCGACTCTCACTGGAGATGAAGGTGGATTTGCACCGGCTCTCTCATCAAACGAAGAGGTGTTCGAACTCTTGGTCACTGCAATTATAAAAGCTGGCTATACGAGTGGCACCGGTGTATCAATCGGTATTGATGTGGCCGCATCCGAGATATTTATAGATGGCGAATATAAATTCGCGCGTGAACATAAGACACTCTCGAGTGATGTCTTGCACACACTCTATAACTCATGGGTAACGCAATTCCCACTGTTCTCGATTGAAGACGGGTTTGCAGAAGACGCATGGGCAGATTTCAAGAAACTTACTAATCAGGTGGGGGGAAAGATAAAAATAGTCGGAGATGATCTCTTTGCCACCAATCTTACCCGTCTTGAAAAAGGGATCAGAGAACAAGCGGCAAACGCAATTATCATCAAACCGAACCAAATCGGCACCGTCACCGAAACTGCCCGCGTGAGTATCCGCGCAAAAGAAGCAGGATTCACCAGAATCGCATCCCACCGGTCAGGGGAGACCGAAGACATCTCAATCGTACACCTCTGCGTCGGTCTTGGAATGGAATGTATTAAGGCTGGCGCGCCGGCAAGCGGAGAGCGAACTGCAAAATACAATGAACTGTTGCGAATTGAAGAAACCTTCAATGTCTAAACCTATGAACGAGAAACTTTTTATTTATCTTTTTCGACACGGACAGACTACCTACAATCGGGATGAAAAATTCACTGGATGGGACAATCCCCCACTGACTAAACTCGGCTTACAGCAAGCACAAATAATCGCTGAAAAATTGAAAGACAAGCGATTCTCAATCGCCTATCACACATCACTTATCCGCTCAAAGAACACACTTGAAGAAGTGCTTAAGTTTCATCCGGAATGTACGCGTATTTTAGAAGATAATCGCATGATTGAACGCAACTACGGAAAATTAAATGGTACAACCCACCAGCAATTTATAGAAGATATGGGGAAAAAACTCTACGAACTGGAAGTCGAGGGAGATCTTATACACGAACTCTCGACTGAAGGGAAACGCGAAGTGGAGCAATTCTTAGGCGAACAAAAGTACAACTTGATACATCGGGGTTACCACATTCCCCCTCCCGAAGGCGAAAGTTTTTCCATGGTAGAAATTCGGGTCCAATCATTTATTAATGACTTGCTTCCCCTCATGAAAAAAGAACGCGTCAGTGTTGCGCTCTCCGCACACGGAAATTCAATCCGCCTCTTCCGAAAAATAATGGAGCGTGCTGACATACCAACAGCGACTTCATGGGTTATCCCTTTTGATTCTTTCTACGAATACGAAATTGGTCTCTAGCATCTCTACTTGGAGTGATTGTGGCGCTCAATCTTCTCAAGTTTCTCAATCCCCTTCTCAATCAATTTTAGTTCTTCACGCACTTCGGAAATAGCTACCGATTCAGATTTTATTTCTTCTTCGGTTTTCTCAATCACTTTTTTCTCCTGACGGATGCCGGATAAGACAATCCTATCTCCAACGAAAAACGAAACAAAGAGACCTGTTATAAGCATAATGACAACACTGATGATGATAGACGAAATTGATGAAAGACCAATCTCATCGGCAAGCATCCAGACGCCACGCCAAAAGAGAACGATCGCAACGCCTCCCACTAAACTATACAAAATGGGATGGTGACTCAAGCGCGCTCGTACGTGATCTTCAAGATGATCAAAAAATTTCCACACTCTATGAACAGCGCCTTTATTAGGTTCAGAATTCATATCTCTATTATACGTGCCCACATATCAAAGCTCAATCAAGCTTAAGCAACTTCCCTTTCATTTTGACTACCGCAAATGAACGGTAGAAATACCAAGAAAGCAACACAAAGAAAATAATATTGGAGACAATCGCGCCAAGCAATAGCCCACTCGGCAACATTCCAGTAGCAATAACAGCTCGCATTCCTTCAAAAACATACGTGGGCGGCAAGAGATAGGCAACCCACTGAAGCATTTGTGGGAGAACCGACACTGGATAGAACACTGCAGCAAATGGCTGAACTAGAAACAACATCCCGAACGCAAGCACTTGCGCGGATGTCCCATAGCGTAAAATAAGTGCAGTGGTAAAGAGACCGACTGCCGCTCCAAACACCAAGAGATTTAACACAAATGGGATGAGTGAAAATCCAAAGATAAGCAAATTGAGGTGATAGAAAAAGAACGCAATAAGCGCCATCAAGAGACCTACGGCAACAATCCGCAACAACGCAAGTATAATGGTTGAGGCGAGAAATTCGCTCAATCGAAGAGGCGAAACAAAAATATTCAGAAAATTCCGTTCCCAAACATCTTCAAGAAATGCCACCGATACTGCACGTTGCGATTGAGTTAGTAAATCCCAGAAAATCACTGCCCCCAAAAGCACCGTTACCGCATTGAATCCGACAATATTGAGTTTGTTTATATAGAGACTCAAAAATCCCCAGAGCAGAAGCTCGAGTATCGGCCAGAAAAAAATATCCATTAAGCGCGGCATTGATCGCTTAAAGAGATAGAGATGGCGGATGATGAGTGCTTGAATTCTATACCAGCGCATAGTATTAATCTTCTTCTTTGCTAAATTCCGATCCACGAGCGATGGTGAGAAACACCTCATTTAAATCTTTATGGCCGTATTTTTTGACTAAGTCCGTGGGTGTCCCCTGATCTTTGAAACTTCCCTGATCAATAAAGATCACGGTATCACAAATTTCCTCGACTTCTTCCATGTTATGAGACGTATAGAGAATCGTCACCCCCCGCTCATTCTTGATGCGCTGAAGCATTTTTCGTGTTCGATCGGCAATATCAGGATCAAGCGAGGCAGTCGGTTCATCAAGCAAAAGAAGCTTGGGATCGTTTAAAAGCGCCTTGGTTAAATTCAGGCGAGTAAGTTGCCCCGTGGAAAGCGTTGAGGTCATACGTCCAAGTAGTTTGCGGATATTGAAAAAATCAGCGAGTTCGTCAATCTTTCCCCATACATCTTTCACCCCATAGAGCCTCGCAAAAGTGGCGAGATTTTCGCGCACACGAAGATTCCCCGGAAGCGAAACATAAGGTGAAGAGAAATTCATTTTTCCAAGCACTTCCTCACGATTATCATGTATGGGTAATCCAAAAACATTGATAGTGCCCGATGTTGGGGTTATCAAATCAAGTATCATTTGAATGGTCGTGGTCTTTCCTGCACCATTCGGACCAAGAAGACCGGTGATAGTCCCTTCCTGCACTTCAAATGAAAGTCCGTTCACGGCCTTGACCGGCCCAAATTCTTTGACTAGATCTTGTACTTCGAGAATAGCCATACAGCAAAGTAGTATAACATAGAGTGTATCTACTAAATCAAGTCTGCCGAAAACTTGTACTAGAGTGTAAACTGACCGTTTTTGTAGATTACTTTCGTCTTACCGTTTTTGAGATGTGCAGTTACTGTCCGCGGTGCGGTAGAGATAATATCGGTGTGTACTGATGAATCATTGTAGCCAAGATTTTCCCAATCCTGCGGTGACAATTCACCCGGATCATCAATGTAACAATCTTGATAGGACTTCCCGAGCGCCAGATGGGTATTTCCATTTTTACCCCCGATATTTTCATCAAAGAGAGTGTTGGCCATAAATTTGGTAATGCGAGAGAACCGACGATCGGTAAGCGAATACTCTCCAATCTTGTCAGCATTTTTTGTTGCAATCATCTGCTTGAGGACTTTCTCATTTTTCCGAGCTTTCGCCCTCACCACCCTTCCATTCTTAAACTCAAGCTCCACTCCTTCAATTAAAACACCGTATTGATAGAGTGGCTGATTGAAACGAATCCACCCTTCTGTCCCCCGCCAATCAGGAGAGGTAAATAATTCAAACGAGGGAATGTTGCGCCCGCTGCCTCCCATCCATTTTCGTTTCTTTCCAAGGTGAATCCACAAATCAGCATCGGGACCGACAACATGCAGCCTCTCGATCGGCAATGCATTAAGTTTCAATCGAGTTTTCTCAAGATCACGGTACAACTTCTTCCATTCAGCAATCGGATTCTTTTTATCCAAGAAGCACGCTTTAATAATTTGTTGCCAGTATTCTTTCAATGACATCCTTGCTTCCTTCGCCTCTGCCTCCGTACCGTACAATCCCAAGGTCCACGTGTATTGGCCTTTATTCTCTTTCTCTCGGCGCCAATCCATAAATGGCTTCCACGCAAGACCCTTCTGCATGATTTTCTTCGGATCAATACCTTCAAGCTCATGCATGTCAGTCTCGCTCAAAATAAATATGTTGTGATCAATCTCATCGAGCATTCCCTTTGCAAACTTCTTAGGGAAAAACGAGAGTTGATGGGGTTTGGCGTGCAGGAAAAAATCACGGTCAAATGGGAAACGATCGCCCGAATCAGGACGATAATCTCCAATCACGTGTCCGCCAGCTTTTAAAATCGCGAGGCGCAACTCGCGATACAAAGGCTTTGCGATTTCATAGGCAACCAAGTGAACTACATCGCCTTTCTTGATTCCCTTTCCACTTCGGAGTGCGAAATTAACCAGTACATCTGCATATCGTTCCAAGATTTTTTTCGGGGGCGTATACATATATACTCGCATTGTGCCCGAAAAGGAATGTCGGGTCAATCCCGCGGCTTGTTTCTCTTCAATATTTCCTCCGCCTTCGCAAGATCTTCAGGATATCCAATAGGAATCCACAAAGATTGAGGCACCGCAACGACTGGATGATCTTTCACTAATTGCCCGATCGCTTCGGCAAGATAATATTCCCCATTTTCATGTTGGGGTGGTTCATAAGAAAAAATCCGTCCATCAAGAACCGCAGGGCCAGTCACCACCAAGTTGCTCGGCGGCACTTTCGGTTTCTCAACAATATCCGCTACCTGTCCGTTCTTGTTAAGTGTTACCACCCCAAACTTCTCCGGTTGTTCCACCTCTTTGACGAGTACTGATAGTGGGTGTTTAAGAAGTTCCTCAAGGTCTTTAGCACCATTTAAATCATCGGCATACAATGAAAGAAACCGCTCTCCGCCAAGCGAATCTTTGCATAGCGCAAGCGCCCGCGCTGTACCATCTCGCTTCTCCTGAAAGATATAGGAGAGTTTGAATCGTCCGAATTTCTCTCCAAAATGAGCTTGAATCTGTTCCCCTCGATATCCAAGCACTAAAATAACTTCATCGACTTCTGGGGGCAGAGCCTCGAATAAATGTTCGAGCAGCGGCTTGCCCGCTAGGTGCACTAATGGCTTGGGGATTTTATCCGTCAGCGGACGCAATCGTTTTCCTTCTCCTGCTGCAAGAATAACTGCTTTCATATACTAGAAAAAATTTTGTAATACTCGATCAAATCCCGGCAACACATTGTACTTCTGAACATCTTGTATGGGAACCCAAGCAAATTCTTTTGCCTCCCAATCAAGGTGTACTTTATTGGTAGTCACATCAACCAATAGAGGGTGCACAATCCATGTTTTCTTATACTCGGGCGCATCTTGATGAAAGATGGTGCCGAGTCGTATTTCCTGTATGTGATCGGGAGACATTCCTAATTCCTCTTGTATTTCCTCTTTTGCTTTATCTTCTAGACTCTGCTGATCATCTAAAAACCCTGAAATGCCATTCCAAAAATCGGGATAAAGTTTTAAATCACTACTTCGTTTAACCAAAAGCATTTTGCCTTCGTAGCGCAAAACACAATTGATAACCGGCACCCAGCGAATGTTCGTGTAATCAGTCTGGCCGGTCTTAGGAGAAAAAGGCTTCTGCATAATTCTTTATTTTTTCTTGCGCTCCTCATGCTTCGCTAAGAGCCATGAACTTGATTGTATCTTTCCGCCATGTCCGACGTTATACGCCATGTCTATCCCAAGTTCTTCGCACAATGCTACTTCAGGCACCGGATCGCCATCGGGCTTCCGATCTCCCCCGTTTGCAAAAATATCGGGCTTCAGTAATTTCAATTCGGCGCACACACTCATATCTTGAGGATTTTCTTCATGTAAAGTCAGCATCACTCTGTCTACTGGCCGAAGCGATTCGATAATCTCTTTTCGCTCCTGTGCAGGCATAAACGCGTACCCTTTCTTCGCAACAAGCCACTGATCATTGTTGAGAATCACCACAAGCTCATCTCCTAATTTTCGCGCTTCCTCAAACATCCGAACATGGCCAATATGCAAAGGATCGAATCCTCCGCTGACTGCTACTACAATTTTCTCCTTTGATCCTTTTTCTTTCATTTTCCAAATTCCTGCTCCAGATGAATGAGGGCTGTACGCAAAGCTTGCTTGGTATATGCTTTCCGATCCATGCGCCCTTTGGTAAAGAAACCAATAGCGCCTCCCTCCGAACCGATGTGCTTGCTGTCTGTCAAACCCGCTTTATGCATTGCCTGATTTATAGTTAAACCTCCTTTAGTGATAGATTCTGCGATAGATGCATCAGGAAATTCCCACGCGGATGAAAGTCCAAGATGAAACTCTCTGCCATCATAAATGGCACACGCACAAATGTCCATATAGCCAGTCTTGGTATGCGGCACAGCCATCATCCCCGATTCCAGTCCAATACTGTACATACAATCATGGAACGCCGCCCGAGCGCGATTCATTGCACCCTGTATCGTTTCATCTAGAGAAAGTGGCTCATCTGAGACTCCTGATGCAACTTCTACACCCTGAACCCCTGCAGAGGCAAGATGCGGATACTCTTGGATAATCTCTGCTACAGCGCCTACTTTTACTTTATTTTGCGAACCAACGTGTATGATCAGCACGATTCTGTATTTAATAGATTACGCAGTATTCTTCGTCTGCCCAAATATACGAGGATATAAATCAGCAAGTACGTACAGTAAACTCACCACGACCGGACCAGCGATAAATCCCACGAGCCCGAAAAAGCTGATACCCCCGAGCACTGAAAGCAAAATTAACAACGGGTGAATCGAGATGGATCGAGTCAGTAAAAGCGGACGCAAGAGGTTGTCGAGCAGTCCAACCACCAGAGCTCCCCATGCAAAAAGTATGACCGCTGGTATCAGGCTCCCCGTTGAAAACAGAAAAATAATCCCCGGAATAAGCACGAGCGAAGTTCCAAAGCTTGGGATAAGTGCCGCAACAACGCCAAACGCGCCGAAGATTACTGGGTTGGGAATACCGGTAAACCAGAAACCAAGTGCGATAAACACGCCCTGCAGAAATGCGATTAAAAGAGATCCGCGCACCACGGAATTCACCGCTCGCTCAATGTGATTGAAAATATCTCGATCGTAGGCGTCTTCAAGCGGACTGTACAACAACAATTTTTTCTTAAACGCCTCACTATCTTTGAAGAAATAAAAGAGCGCGAGAGACATCAGCGCAAGTCCGACGATAAATCGCATGAAGCCGGAAAAGAACGAACCGAGATGATCAACAAACCACGAAGCGGCTTGACTCACATACATCCCAATATCTATGGAAACATCCGGAACCACAGCGGACAGATAATTTTCAAGCGTGCGTTCAAACCCCTGCAAGAAATCTGCATTATAATTTCCGCTTGCAAGCGTCAAATATAGATTACGCGCATCATCAAACAGGAGAGAACCAAACACTAAAAACGGGATAAACACGAGCACAATAATCAGCGCGAGCGTGAACAAAGAAGAAAGTGCATGTCTACCGCCGCAAAAACGATCCACAAAGTGGTACAGGGGCTTAAATACAATAAAGAAAACAAACGCGAGGAAAAGCGCGGTGAGGTACGGCTGGAAAATGAAAAAAGACATCGCGAGAACCGTCAATATCAGAAAAACAAAAAATATGGTTTGGGCGCGAGCGGTATACATGGTATCTATACTATAACGTACTGTACTCTACCCCACAAGAATTCCAACCGTGACCCCGATCAGAACCGCAAATCCTCCGACTGTAATCATTCGAATAATCCTCCTGACCCGCCTCGTTCCGGTCAATGTTGCACTCGCCCATCCGAGGAAAAATAGGGCGATAATCGATAAGAATATAGAAAAGAATATCCCTGTAGCTCCACCGGTAAAGAAATAAGGAGCAAGGACCCAAAAACCAGCAAGAACATATGATACAAACATAATCAGCCCTCCCTTCACCGACTGGGAAATATGCGGCTGATTTCGATCTTCCGATCCGTCAGATGAACTTTCAGAAAGAAAACTGCCTGCACCCATTGAAAACGCCTCAACCACAATAAGCACGGTGCCACTCAATACAAGGTATGAACGATCAACTCCTCCCGCCGCCACGCCTGCTAAAAACCCCACTGTCGAAACAAGACCATCTTCCACTCCAAAAATAAGATTCCTGACGTATATCGGCAACATTCTTTGTTTGGTGTGTTGTTCCATTGAAAATGCTTATCTACATCTTTCACTATAGCATTTTAGATAAATCCCCGCCGAGTATCACTGGCTTCATTCCCAATATTTCTTCTTTATAACTCACCTCTTCCTGAATTGGGTTGAGAATATAGATTTTCTTTTTCAGATAAAATGCCACTGCCATTTCGGCAAGTACTGCTCCTCCAATATACCCCTGCTTCCCATTCTTCTCATAATTGAGAACTAGTATAGAGTCCCCTTTCGCAATTTTATTAAAGTGATGCATCGTCAAAAAAGCTTTGCGATTATATTGGCTTGCATCTTTGTGCCACGTCTTATACGTTCCCACTTGCCAATCCCCGCTCCGCTCCATCTTACCCGCAGTCAGAGGAACAAAAACTTTCACCCCCATCTTTTTGAGCTGATCTCTGATCTCGATAACCTGTTTATAGAATGACGCGCTGGAACAAAGAGTAACTATCATGTATGATTTCTCCTCTGATACTCTTCTTTAATAAACTTGGGAGCAAAAGAGAGATACTGCTTCTGCAAATGTTCAGGTAACGAAAAGAAACTCCCTGCCACAATTTCTGAGCAATTCTTTGAGTTACACATGCAATCAAGTTTCCATTCATCAAACGCCCGAACTCGGTAATCAACCGTTATCTCATCACCTGCTTTAATTGGTTTAAACGCAAAAGATACAATTTCTTTTTCTCCAAGCTGTTCCACAGTATTTGGATCACAGGAGTGATTCACGAAACTGCCTAAGGGTTCCATCAATTCATATATATCTGCATCAACAAAATCTAGAGAATTTCTTTCGTCTTCTGAAAGAGAACTTATATTCTCTTTTTTAATAAATTTTCCTCGTTTATATCGGAACACCTCTTCTCCTTTTTTGAAATCTCTCAATGCAAAAACCCCCTTGCCTTGTATATTGGATTTCCTCACTTCTACATTGCCTTGCTTCATATAGAGCGTTATAACCCTTTCTTCCGATACTCTTTCTTTATCTTCCAATACAGCGCTTCTGTCCCCGGCTCACCAGCAACACGTTTCTTCATCAGTTTGGCCGGATATTTTTTCTCTACGTGAGCAAGGTGATCAATAATGATTTTTTCTGTATCAAGTTTGAGCAAGACAGCAATATCTAACGCGTAGGTAAGTACATCAGCAAGCTCTCTTCCTATCTTTTCCACTTTCTCCTTATCATTCTTTACGTCTTCAAGAGATTTATTTTCCCACTGGAACAACTCAAGCAATTCACCGCTTTCAATTGCAATAGACTTAGCAAGATCAGCGGGTCGTAAATTGTCCCACCCACGCTCTTTGAGATGTGTAAAAACTTTCTTTTCTAAATCCTTGATACTCTTATTTGCCATTAGATTTTTGATATTTACTTTTCACACCACACCATGGGCAAAACCACTCTTTTCTCGTTTTTGGTGCATCACCCATTCCCCACCAACCAGTACAATTGCCACAACGAAAGTGATGGAACCTCTCGACAGAACAAATAGATTTCTTTTCTGTTTTATTTGCCATGGCACTTCTTATATTTTTTTCCGCTTCCACAGAAACAAGGGTCGTTGCGACCGATTTCTTTTTTGCCGGACGAGACTGGCGCACTGCCTCCAGCACCGCGCGTGATTTCTGCCGCGCGTTTGCGCACCATTTCCATTTCTTTGTCAGGTGCAGTAAACGCAGACGTGGTAACATTGGGCAACACACGCAAAATCTGCTCACCGACGCCCTGCTCCATCTCTTTGAACAATTTAAGTCCCTCTCTTTTATATTCCACCAAGGGGTCTCGCTGACCATACGCACGGAGATTCACACTGCCACGCATATAATCCATCACTTCAAGATGATCTACCCAGAACATATCAATCGTCTGTAAAATTAGACGGCGCATTACCGCATAATAGGCCGTATCGCCAAATTCTGTCTTCTTATCTGTAATTAATTTCTCTGCATCAGCATTCCCCGTACTAACAACGGTAACGTATTCATCAATCGCCTTTGGATCACCGAGTAAAACTGCCCGCCGGCGTTCATACACAATCTTGCGCTGGTGATTCATCACATCGTCATATTCGAGAACGTGTTTGCGCGCATCAAAATTAAATCCTTCAATCTTGGTCTGCGCAGTTTCGATAGATCTCGTAATCATCCGATTCTCAATTGCTTCGTCTTCTTTCACGCCGAGACGCGACATCAATCCCTTCATGGTGTCACGAGGAAACACGCGCATCAACTCGTCTTCAAGCGAGACATAGAAATGGGTTTCTCCGGGATCACCCTGACGGCCGGATCGGCCGCGCAATTGATTATCAATGCGCCGCGCTTCATGTCGCTCCGTGCCAAGCACAAAGAGCCCACCAAGTTTCTTCACTTCTTCATATTCTGCGTCCGTTGAAGGATTGCCCCCAAGCTTAATATCAACGCCTCGGCCGGCCATGTTGGTCGCAATCGTAACAGCACTCCTGCGTCCAGCCTGTGCAATAATCTCGCCTTCCCGCTCATGATTCTTAGCATTCAAGACTTCGTGCTTCACTCCTTCTCGGGTCAAATATCCTGACAGGACTTCATTTTTAGAAATTGAAACCGTTCCGATGAGCACCGGCTGGCCCTTTTGGCTCAACTCTTTGACTTTCTTTGCCACCGCCATAAATTTTCCTTTTTCGTTTTGAAAGATCAAATCATTTTTATCAATGCGCACCATTGGCCGATGAGTCGGAATTGAAACGGTATCAAGTCCGTACACCTTGAAAAACTCTTCCTTCGACGTCAACGCAGTGCCGGTCATACCAGACAACTTCTTATACAAACGAAAATAGTTCTGAAACGTAATCGAGGCAAATGTCCGAGATTCTTTCTGAATGATTGCTCCTTCTTTTGCTTCAATGGCTTGATGCAAACCTTCGGACCAGCGACGACCAGGTTGGAGGCGACCGGTAAACTCATCCACAATAATTACTTCACCATTTTTGACGACATACTCTTTGTCTTTATGGAACAATGCTTTTGCGCGAGTTGCGGTCTCCAAGTGATGTACAAATTTAATACCTTTGTCGGTATACAAATTCTCCACCCCAAGCCTCTTTTCCGCTTTTGAAATTCCCTCGTCAGTGAGCGTAATCGCTTTAAGCTTCCGATCCACCTCATAATCCGTGTCTTCGGTGAAATCAGACACGAGAGATGCAAACGTTTTATACAAATCCTCTGATTCGGACGTCGCCGAAGAAATAATCAGTGGAGTACGCGCCTCGTCAATTAAAATTGAATCAATTTCGTCTACCACCGCATAATGAAACGGCCGCTGGCGCAGACTTTCTTTTTCATATTCAAGATTGTCGCGTAAATAATCAAATCCAAATTCGTTGTTGGTGCCATACGTAATATCTGCTTTATATGCTTCCGGACGAGTGCAGGGACGCAGACGATCGTAGATCACGCGGAATGTGCTTGTCTCATCATGTGCTTTATCCTCTTCTGGTGTTTTGTGAGACTCATCATATAGATATGATGAGTCATGATTGATTACTCCAACAGAGAGTCCGAGCGCGTTATACACTTCTCCCATCCACACCGCATCGCGACGGGAAAGATAATCGTTGACAGTAACGACATGCACGCCCTTTCCTTCAAGCGCATTTAGATAGGTCGGAAGAGTGGCAACAAGCGTTTTCCCTTCTCCAGTTTTCATTTCCGCAATCTTTCCGTTATGAAGCGTTATACCGCCGATAAGCTGAACATCAAAGTGGCGCTGGCCAAGCGTCCGTCGCGCCGCTTCACGAACTGCGGCAAAAGCTTCAGGCAACAGATCATCCAGTGTCTCCCCTAAAGATAATCGTTTCTTGAATTCTTCTGTTTTTGATTTCAACGCCTGATCAGATAATGCAGAAAAAGACGGCTCTAAACCGTTTATTTTTGCAACAATCGGCTCAAAACCTTTTATTGTCTTTGTGTTTTCATCCCCAAAAATATGGCTCAAAAAAGACATAGAGGAGTCATTATAACACAAAAAGAGACCCCTAAAGGGTCTCTTTTTGTGACGGTTATCGGCGTCGTTTGGAAGCTTTGCGCTTCTTTGACTTCTTCGCCTTTGACTTCGTCTTCTTTGCCTTTCGCTTTTTTGCCATGATGTGGAGTGCAATCGGAGGTGTTCACGTGGCACGAGTCCGATCACAAAAATAAAACTTCTAACGATGGAGTATACAGAGTGCTTCGACCAATCGCGGTTAAGGAATAATCACTTTCCGCGGAAACGAGTCTGCATTGACTCACTCTTATTGTATGTCATGCACGCGAGACCACAATACTTTTTGCGAGCGAACTGTGGAGAACTTTTTGCAAGCAAAAAATTATTGCGTGCTATTTTCTATGAGACGCACCTCTGGTTCCACCACCACTCCTGTTTTTTCTTTCACAGAAGAAATAATTTTCTCGGCGAGCGCGCGAACATCAACAGCAGTTGCGTTGCCAAAATTACAAAGGACGAGCGCCTGTTGTCCTGAAACTCCTGCATCGCCTACGCGAATTCCTTTCAAGTCGCACACGTGATCAATAATCCAAGCAAGAGACAACTTCATCTTGCCAAATCCTGCAGGAAATGAAACCAGATCGGGATATCGTTTTTTAAGCCGCGCATGTATTCCTTTAGATACAATCGGATTTTTAAAAAATGACCCTGCTGTTCCCACTTTAGTGAGATCAGGAAATTTCTTGCTGCGAATAGAGAGTACCGCAGCACGTACATCAGAAGGTGTCTGCGGAGCTGATCTCTGTTTTGCAAAATATTCTCTCAAATCTCGATATTCGATTGCTGGAAGTCCCTTTTTTGCAAGGAGAAAGCAGGCTCGAGTCACTACCAGATGTTTCGCTTTGTGTTTAAACACGCTGTCCCGATAGCCGAACTTGCAGGTATTCTTCTTCATTCGATACATGGAACCTGTTTTGGGATCAAATACCTCAACCCAAACAATTAGTTCGGCAACTTCCACTCCGTATGCACCTATGTTTTGAATCGGTGTCCCGCCGACTGTCCCTGGAATCCCTGACAAATTCTCCAGTCCCCACAATTCTTTTTGAGCGGCAAGAGCTACGAGTTCATCCCATGATTCCCCTGCGCCAACGACAATCTCTGTTCCCTTTTTAGTCTCGTTAAACTCAATTCCCAGCACATCCATCTTCACCACCACGCCGGAAAATCCCTCATCAGGCAACAAAACATTAGATCCACCGCCAAGCACTAAAAGCGGTAATTTTTCTTTCTGGGCAAATAAAGCAACTTCTTCAAGTTCTGCAACTTCTCGTACACGAGTAAAATAGCGGGCTTTCCCGCCAATCTTGAACGTAGTGAATGAGGCCAACGATATGTTTTCTTCCAGTTTCATATATGTTCCGCCAAATCATGGCCGGCGGGGCCAGCTCCTAAAAACAATGTCTTATGTGAGTGCAACCGCCGGCCGTGGCTTGGCACAACTACCACTGTATTATATAGAAAAACGTCTCTAAGGTACAACAACTTGACTTTTTCCCTGTATCTGCTAATATGGCGGTATGTGAGAGCTGACCGACGTTAGCCCTAACAAATGTCTGCGAGGAACCCCCTTTCGGGGGTTTTTCGTTGGCTATTTTTGTAAAAAAAGAAGAGGCAGCGGTTTCCGAAGGAAACCGCTGCCTGTACGCAGATCAAACCTGCGCGAAACCATCAATCTAATTCCTTCAGAATGGCATGTACCACCCTCCGTGTCGCAAGCCCATCGGTCTGAAGTGTCCGATTAGCGTGACGAATCATATCGTCGCGATCAGAAATTGAGCGGGTCCAAAGACTCCTCCAATCTGATGTGGTACTGACTTCTGCAGCACCGTGCATGGTGACGAGTGGAAACTGTTCCATACCAAGTGCCTCTTTCATCTTCTCGCGTCCTAGGCGAGAAACCCAACTGACTGGGACGCTCTCAAAATACGGCGCCTCCAGAAGACCAGTTGAGTATACGCTGACCGTGAAGTTCGCCACCTTCATAAGCTGACGTGTAGGGACCTCTGGCTCAACAAAGAGCACTTTGCCCCTCCTTGCGCCGAAGAGAATTGAAAGCCATCGATGTCGAAGTTCGTCGTTTTTCATAAACTTCGGATGAAGCCGGGGAATAAGAACGTAGTCCCCCAATGAAGCTTCGACACAAACATCGAGTGCTTCCACGAGACCTTCGAGCATCGGCGTTGTTGACTCATCCTGACCGAGAACGAGTACTGTCTGCAGTTCCCCAGCCATTGGATTGATCATCTCGCTCAAGAGCGGGTTGTCGTTTTCACCTTCAAGTGCATCCATCGCCGGCGATCCGGTAACGTATATCTTGGGCACGCGGCCAGAAACACAAACGTTGTAAGCTGGGTACTCACGTACTAGCTTCTCGTCGAGAGTGTCAGTCACGCAAACGAATTGCGGGACTGCCTGCGAGCGTTTATTCACTCCCCACAGATCGTGCACATACCCAAGCTTGATACCAAAATGGTTGGCCGCAAGTCCGAACTTCTCACCGAGGTTAATCGGCGCCCCGAGGCCCGTGAGTACCAAATCAGGTTTGTGATTTCTAAATAGGTCATGGATCTCCAGCTCTGAAAACGCTTCACCAGAAACAGTCATGTAGGAGGCATCGCTCCATTTCTGCCGCGAGAGGCCTTCTGCAATGACAGCGCAATCGATGCCGGCCGCCCTCAACATCCCGACAACCGGATGGTACACATTGAACTCACCTATATCTTTCGTTACTACGAGTACTCTCTTGGCCATGTTGGCCTCCTTTCTAGCCTTTCGGCTGTTGGTTGATTTCCATTGGTTTAACTAAATTCAATTTAGGCGTACAAATTGCCAACCAGCACATTATCATGAAAATTAAAAATGTCAATCTATTTACCCAAAAAAGAAAGTTGCGCGGTCCGAAAGGAACGCGCAACTGCGAAAAACTGATTCAAGACAGTGCGATTAAAATCGCACCTAGTGCCATGATTGAGCCTCCAACCAGACGATGTCTGAAATTGACTCGCTCTCCCACCAAGAAATATGCAAGGATAATGGTGAACGGAATCTGTATGCGGCGTAGGGTTCCCACGTATGGCGTGATGGTGTAGAGAAACGCAAGATTTGAAAATAGTATCGCCAGACAGAGGACCAACCCTATCCATACTAGCGACCATATTTTCAAATGTGAACGATCACGGCGCAGTGATTTCAATTCTCCGATCGAACTGCCAAGAATGAAGTTGGCGATGGCGACAATCAAGAAGATACACGCGCCAGCAAGCATCACGTTGCCACTGCGATACGCCATCGCGTCGAAGTTGAGGCTAAACGTGGCGAGAAATGCCGATAAAAATGCAAATCGTATCCCTGTACTCTTGGTCAACAGAAAAAACGGAGCAAACCACACTTTCCATGAAACTCGCCGGTTGAGTTCCTTCTGCTTTTCGGCATACGCCTGCATGTTGAGCACGTAAGTGCCAATCACAAGTACCCACACACCTACCCAACCCAAGAACGAGGGATATTCGTGAAGTAAAAGCATGCTGGTGAAAATCAGCAACACAGGTGTCGTAGCGGAAATGGGCGAAACGAGCGATACATCTTCAAGAGATTTCGCTTTAACATCTGCAAATTGAATGCCGATATTTAGTGCACCCGTGATGAGCACAGCAATCCACCATCCGGACTGTAACTCCAACCCGCCCACAAAAGGGATAAAGAGGAACATAAAGCCGACAGCAAGAAAGCGAGTGAAAGCGGTAAACAAAGCGGGAAACTTTTCCCATCCTCTGTTAAGTGCCTGTTTACTGAAGACATTGAGAAGGGCGATACACAACGCCCCCATGACAACGAGCAGAAATGCGGTGAGATTCATAGAACCTTTCGGTAGAATTTCAAATGAAAATAGCACAAAAGATGTCTTTCGTCAAAAATCTCTCAAAACTTATTAGCAAAAAAGCTGTTATGGATTCCTCCCCGCCTGAATCTCACGAATATAATAGTCGGCTTGATCCTTTTGAGACGGAATATCTTTTGCAGTTTGCGCAAGAACTGAAACTGCTTTTGCTCGATTGCCGGCACTCAAATGTGCCCCTGCAAGCGCAAAGCGTGCCTGTGGATCGAGTGTGTCATGTGCCACGCGCTTTTCAAGCAATCCAATCACTGTGGTGAATCTTCCAGCTGCGTTGTATGCCTGTACAATTCGGTCATCAAATTCAAGTGATGTTCCCACGAGCGGCGCAAGTAGTGTATCGGCAGACTTGAAATCTTTTGAATAAATCAGGGCCACCGCATAAATAATTCGCGCTTCTTTAAAATTCTCTTCCAATTCAAAAGCATGTTTGAGCGTTGCAAGTGCCTTTGCCGTATCCCCCTTGTTTAGGTATGCAGAACCAAGTTCAAAAATAATCGTCTGTTTAGAGGGAGACAGCTCGACTGCTTTTTCCAAAAATGGAAGCGCTGCGTCATAATTGCGTGCACGATTGAGAAACGATCCCATAAACAAATGGTAACGAGCGTCAAACGGAGTATCAGTCAGTTGACGTTGTAATTCGGCGAACGCAAAATCGTAATATTCCTGCTTTACGTTGAGTGCAACCGATTGCGCAAATATCACTTGCAGAGCACCCTGTGCCAGCTGTTCGCGAGCTTCAGGGTTGCCGAACGAATTATAGCTCAGTGCAGATTTAAAATGGGTCAGATTGGCTTCAGGACCTGCCGTCTGGGGACTAAGCGCCTGAATGAGCTGGGACGAAGCGTGCATCGCAGGAACATTGAGCCTGTAAACAAGGAAGGCAGTCGCAAGCACTGCGATTGAAACAAAGAAATGCTTTGCCCTTCCCGTTTCAATTGCCCGTTCGCGGGTAAGAAATTTAATTTGCCATCCTGAAATCGAATGCACGTACGCGAGTATGGAGAAAAAGACGAGGTAGCTCGTGATGTTATCAAACACGAAAAGATTCTGGAAAAAGTAGCCTGCCAACAATCCAGTCAAAACGCTTTTCTCAAGCAAATAGTTGATCTCCGCCCCTTTAGTGATTTGGAACAAGCGTCCGAATAGTTTTTTGATTGAGAAATTAATCTCCCCTTGCTTCCATATATAGTAGAGCGCGAGCAAAAACAGCGAGAGATACGCGAGGAGTCCTAAGGCGCCGCCTGCAATCATCCAGTCAAAAAATACATTATGCGTGCGGTCAAACCACTGCTCCTGCGCATACATTGAAGGGTCGTAGTATTTGTTAAAAACATAATTGAAGCTCTCTTGTCCCCAACCAAACACTGGTCGCTCTTTAAATCCCTGCCATGCCATATTCCAAACCATAAAGCGTGGACCTGCCTCGCTGAAAGAAATTGAAGTGAGCCGAGTCAGTGTTGAGTTGTTTCGGACAAAATCAGTATTTTTAAGTCCCATCAAAATGCCCCCGATTGCAATAAGCCCGACAAAAATACTTATACCTAATTTGCGATAAAAAGATTTGTGGGAAAGCAGCGCAAGAAGCAACATAGATACAAGCACACCGCCGAAAAGCCCAAGCGCCGCGCCCCGCGTCTCTGTTTTATACAAAATAAACAACTGAAGAAGCATCACGGCGCCGTATACAAAGCGCCACGGCTTACTCTTTCGAGAACGCACCAAAAGGAACAGCGCAACAAAAAAGTTAAGTAACATAAACGCAGCAAGGTATGCCGCGTTTCCAAGTGTTCCATCCAAACGCACTCCGCCCTGATTGATAGCAAAAACTCCCGCAAGCTGAAATAATCCGTAAATACCGATGATAACGCTGACTCCGACCGATGTCTGAAAGAAACGCTCCCACCGTTTTTCGCTGTTAAGCACCGAGGATGCTACAAAAAAGTACGCCGCCAAATGCAAAAGGGTCACCAATCCTTCCATGCGCTCAAAATTTGACCAAAAACTCTTCATCGGATTCGGACTCAACAAATCTGCGATGGTCATAATGACGAGAAACAAGCCGAGCGCTCCTCCCAGCCATGACATTTTAGGACGGAAATTAACTGATCGGATGGCCAGTATGATCCAAGTGCCAAAAACGAGTTCAGTAATGATCCTGAATGCAAAATTCTTGCCGGTTATAAACGGAAAAAAATATTGAGTGGAGACGATAAATGGAATAAAGAGAGCAAGTAGAAGGCCTGAAAAAACCGCGTACTCAAGAAACTTGTTCGTCTTCATAATGTAGGAATCATAATACAGATAAAGCCTTCGGCGCAAGCAAATAAATAAAACAGGGGGCAAATCACAAAAATTTACAGAAAGATGCTTGACCCTTCTTGACACCTTTTGACACCTCGTATAGAATACCCTTATGGCTGAAGAAATACGTCCAAGCGCTGTCTATACGACAAACGAAACACAGGAGCTTCTTAAAGTGAGTAAAAGCACTATGAAGCGTCTGTTGAAACGAGGACTTATTCGCGCAAATAAAATTGGCGGGCAATACCGCATTTTAGGGCGGGAGATTTTACATGTCCTCTCCCCCGATCTCGAGCAGCGCGCAGCGCGCTCGTACCTTGATCTCAAACGAAAGGTCGTAAGGAAAATAAATAAGTGGTAATTAAAAAGAAGGCAAATAGTTTACTAACATATACACCATGAAAAAAGTTACGCGCAACAAAAATAAAGAGAAGGTCGCTTTAATTACCGGTATCACCGGACAAGACGGTTCATACCTTGCAGAACTACTTCTCTCAAAGGGATACCAAGTACATGGAATCATCCGCCGTTCATCCTCTTTCAATCACGGCCGAATAGAGCATATCTATAATTATGTCCACCCTAGGAAACTCAAACTCCACTACGGAGATCTCACTGACATGGCATCTCTCGTCTCTATTATGGAGCAAACTCGGCCCGATGAGATCTACAACCTCGCAGCGCAAAGCCATGTGAAAGTTTCATTTGAGACGCCTCTCTACACGGGACAAGTTGATGCGCTGGGAACATTAAACGTTATTGAAGCAGTGCGTATCCTCAAACTCCCCGCAAAAATTTATCAGGCATCAACCTCAGAGATTTATTCGGGTGATCCGAAAGACTGTCCGCAAGACGAAAAAACGCCTTTTGCTCCACGTAGCCCGTACGGAGTCGCAAAACTTTATGGCTTCCATATCTCACGCGTATATCGCGAGTCATATGGCATGTTTATTTCAAACGGTATTTTGTTCAACCATGAAAGCGAGCGCCGCGGAGAAAACTTTGTGACGCGAAAGATCACTCTTGGTATTAAAGAAATACTGTTGGGTAAACGCGAAGCGTTCGGAATCGGGAATCTCGACGCAAAACGTGACTGGGGACATGCAGAAGACTATGTCTACGCCATGTACCTTATGATGCAGAAAAAGAAACCTGCAGATTACGTCATCGCCACCGGCACTCAACATTCTGTCCGTGAATTCTGCACCCTCGCCTTCAAAGAAGCGGGCATTACGCTCGTGTGGAAAGGAAAAGGCATACAGGAAAAAGGTGTCGACAAACGAACTGGCAAAGTTCGAGTGTATGTTGATAAAAAATTCTTTCGCCCCAACGAAGTCTGGTCACTGCGCGGCAACGCATCAAAGGCTCGCCGTGAACTCGGTTGGAAGCCAAAAATCTCATTCAAAACATTGATCCGACGAATGGTACACTCTGATGCAGTACATCACGCAAAATAAATGAGCATCTCTGTCCCAACAAAAATCATACGACCGAAAAAAACCTTGAGTTTCGACGATCTCCGCGAATTGTGGGAGTATCGCGAACTTCTGTACTTCTTTTCATGGCGGGATATCAAGGTCCGATACAAACAAACAATTGTCGGCGTTGCATGGGCGGTATTCCAGCCTCTGATTGTTATGGTGGTGTTCTCCATATTTTTCGGAAAACTTGCAGGTATACCTTCAGACAACATCCCCTACCCAATCTTTGTGTATTCAGGCCTCATCTTCTGGCAATTATTCTCTAGTGCTCTTTCTGAAACCAGCAACACACTCGTCTCCAACTCATCTATCATCACCAAAGTTTATTTCCCGCGAATTCTCCTCCCTATCGCAGATACCGTCACCAAATTTATTGATTTCTGTTTTGCTTCACTTATTTTGGTCGGCTTGATGTTTTTCTACGGATACACACCTTCACTCTCCATCATCTTTGTTCTACCGATTTTAGTGATACTGACGTTTATCGTCGCCATCGGCGCCGGACTTATTCTCTCTTCTATTAACGTCAAGTATCGCGACGTGCGCTACGTACTGCCTTTCTTCATTCAACTCCTCCTCTTCGTGACTCCGGTCATCTATCCTCTAAGTATTGCGGGTAAATATGCATGGGTACTAGCGCTTAATCCCATGACCGGAATTATTGAAAATGCGCGCGCAATCATGCTTGGCACAGGGATGGTCAACTACCACTCGCTTGCCCTCTCGTTTGGAATCGGAATGCTTCTCCTGTTAGTTGGAATAATCACCTTCAAGAAGATAGAGCGTTATTTTGCAGATATCGTCTAAGTATATGGAACCGGTTATCTCTATAAAAAATATCTCGAAAAAATACCGTATTACGCACAAAAAAGTGCGCTATGCTGCGCTGCGCGACATTATCACCTATGCGCTGATGAGTCCGTTCACCTATTTCAAAAATCGGGCCAAGAAATTATTCGGACGAGACACCAAAGAAGAATTTTGGGCACTCAAAGATGTTAATCTCGATATTTATAAAGGCGAAGTTGTCGGCATTATTGGGAAAAACGGTGCGGGAAAATCGACACTGCTCAAAATCCTCACCGGTATCACTCCCCCGACTACAGGCGAAATTGTCATAAAGGGAAAAGTTGCTTCACTTCTTGAAGTCGGCACCGGATTCCACCCAGAACTGACAGGTCGCGAGAATATATTCCTCAACGGCGCAATTCTTGGAATGGGACGAAAAGAAATCAGGGAAAAATTTGATCAGATTGTTGAATTCTCCGGCATAGAACGCTTTATTGATACGCCAGTCAAACGTTATTCAAGTGGCATGTACGTGCGCTTGGCTTTCTCTGTTGCCGCGCACCTTGAACCTGATATTTTGCTTGTGGACGAAGTTCTCGCGGTCGGCGATATGGAATTCCAAAAGAAATGCTTGGGAAAAATGGATGAGGTAACACGCACCCGAGGAAGAACCATTCTCTTTGTGAGCCACAACATGGACGCGGTAAGCCGCCTCTGCAAAACAAGTATTCTGCTTGATCAGGGAAAGGTGGTTGCCATCGGAAAAACTGACGAGATTATCGGCAAATACGTCCATCAGATGCAACACGGGGATACGTCACTCACTCTGCCAATTACAGACGAAGAAATCACCCTGCACGATTTTTCTGTCACGCAAAATGGAAAAAATGCGCATGATATAGCTGGCGAAAATTCTTTTGCGGTAAATCTAGATTTTTCGGTGCATAAGAAACTTCGATCGTTCCGAAGCGGTTTCTTCCTTAAAAACGCCATGGGAACCGTTGTGTCGCGCACGTTCACTCAAGATTGGGATCCTACGCTAGAAGACATCGAAACGGGGCGGTATAAAACTCATCTGACGATTCCTGCTCGCCTATTAATCGCAGGACAGTATGAGATTGAAGTAAAATTATTCTGTTTGGGTACGCGAGAGTATCTGAAAAATCACTTGATAGAAAAACGTATTACGGTCTTTAGTCCGAAGGATTATAATGAAAGTCGTTCAAAAAACACCGACCGAGTCGGGTATTTTCTGATACCGGAGAAGTGGACAGTGGAAAGAGAAATAAAAACAAACGTATGATTACCATAAAAGTCAGCACTCCTTCGCCACATATTCCCCTCCTGAAAATGCTACCTGAGGGTAAAGATGTCATTGGTAATTACCGATTCCTTGTTAACACTGATGCGCCAGAAGCGGACTGGTGGATCATCGTACATGGACTTCCACAGGACACAAAGACTGTTTGTCCAAAAGAAAATACGATTCTCATCACACAAGAAACGGAAGTTGTAAAGCAATATCAGCAACGATATGTAAATCAATTCAACTGGATCATTACCTGCCAAAAGACGCTTAAACACCCTCGAAAAATATACACACATCAAGGGCATCTCTCCTATCTTTTTATGCGACGCAAACAACCGGATCAGAGTCTTGAGAGTTTCCAAAACCAATTCAAAACCTTCGATGAACTGCGCGCCATGACTCCTGAGTCCATACCAAAATCAAAGGAACTGACTGCAGTGGTTTCGCATAAACAGCGAAGCGAAGGCGCAGTTGCACGCTACAATTTCATTATGAAATTGAAAGAACATTTCGGTAGCCGGTTTGATATTTTCAGCAACCAGCCAAATGTTTTTGGACCAGAAACGAAAGTAGCGGGATTTAAATGGGATGCGGTAGCTCCCTACAAATACGTACTCTCTATTGAAAATAGTTACGTGCCCCACTGGTGGACAAACCATCTGTTTGACGCATTTATTGCCGGCGCATACCCAATCTATTACGGTCACCCGAGTATTTTTGATTATTTCCCCAAAAACTCGCTCACACTGATTGATGTCAATGACATATCAGAATCGATTGCAATCATTGAAAAAGTGTTGTCAGAAGACTATTTTGAGAAATATCAGAAAGAAGTGTGGGCCGCAAGAAAATTGGCACTGGATAAATATAATCTCTTTCAGGTTATTATTGATGCAATCGAGAAACTACCGTCCGCGTCAAAAAAAACCGAAGTAATGATACACGCCGAAAAAGACCGCATGATGCTGCTGAAAAACAAATTAGTGACAGAAGTGAAGAAAATTCCTATCATTCGAACTGTTGCCCAAAAAATCTACCGGAAATACCGATTTCTGCGCTACGGCAAGCAATTTCTTAAATAAATAATCTATGATGCAAAATAAAAAAATCGTCTCGCTCGTGCCGTTGCGCGGCGGATCAAAATCAATACCGTACAAAAATATAAAACTGCTTGCGGGCAAGCCCCTGTGTTATTGGGTGTTGAAAGCGGCCACGGATTCAAAATACATAGACGAAGTGTGGGTATCGACCGAGGACTCTAAAATAAAAAAAACGGTAGAAGCACTCGATCTCGGCGTAAAAATTATCGATCGCCCGCAAGAATTCGCGCAAGACACCTCGTCTACTGAATCAGTCATGCTTCATTTCATGGAACATGCAGATTTTGATATTCTCAATCTCATTCAAGCGACATCCCCCTTCACCACCAGTGCAGATCTCGATTCCGCTATCGAACTTTTCTTTGAGAAAAAGAATGATTCCCTACTGACAGGGGTGTTGCATAAAAAATTCTTCTGGACTACTGACGGCAAACCGTTGAATTATAACTATCTTGCGCGCCCCCGTAGACAAGAGTTTGAAGGAGTCGTTAATGAAAACGGAGCGTTCTATCTTACCACGCGTGAAATTCTCGCGCGCAATAAAAATCGCCTCGGTGGCAACATCGGCATCTATCTCTTTCCTGAAAATCGAGGCATAGACATCGATGAACCAAAAGACTGGGAGGAAGCAGAGCGTTTGATTAAAGGGCTACATAACAATCCCCAATGAAAAAACGCTATCTCATCTTTGGAAATGGGTTTATTGCCCAACATTACGCGCACTACCTGCTTTCCCGCGGCGAACAAGTGGAAGTCACCTACCGCCATAAGAAAAATAGTGCCTTGCCGCAAGATATTCAGCGCAAAGTGGGCTCACATCTGCACCATGCGAGGAGAATCCTCCTGTCAGTTAATCCCCACTACGTGATACTTACGCAGGGCATCTCATTTATACCTGACAACGAGAAAGAGATCAGAAACTCTGTAGAAAGCAACGTCATCGCGCCTCTGCTTATACTTGAGGCGATGTACCAGCTTCGAAAGAAAGACAAGCTCAAGAACATAGAGAAAGTGCTCACCTTCGGTTCAGCTGCTGAGTATGGAGACTCTGATACTAAAAAATGGTCTGAAGAAGCGCGTGACACTAATCCCCATTCTTTGTACGGATTAGTAAAACACTGGTTGTTTGAATCGTCAAAGTTTTACGCAGAACTTGGCATCCCCTGCGTCCATATCCGGCAATTCAATACCATAGGGGCCGGACAAGACTCTCGATTTGTCGTCTCGTCTTTCTGCCGTCAGGTTGCATCTATAGAAAATGGCGGCAAACCTACAATAATACGCGTGGGTGATTTATCACAAGAACGCGACTTCATTGATATTCGCGACGCCGTGCGCGCATATGAACTGGCACTCAAAAAAGCTCCTGCGGGCCAAGTAATCAACATCTGTTCAGGAACAGCCCAGCCGGTGAAAGAAATTGTTACTGCACTCAAAAGAATGTCGAGCACTGGATTCACCGTCCAAACGGACCCAAGACTCATTGTGTCAAAACGCACTCGTAACAAAATCCTTGCCGGCACTCCCAAGTGGCTGCATGCACAAGGATGGAAACCTGCATTCAATCTGACTGATACAGTTTCATGGACGCTTGAGTATTGGCGAACAAAAATACAATCAAAAAAATGAGATCTCTGGTGAAAAAAGAATCGGGGTTTCGAATCGGCCAACGGGAAATAACCGACGCTGGTCCCGTGTTTGTCATTGCAGAAGTCGGCCTAAACCACAACGGTGATATGCAAGTTGCCAAAAAATTGGTGGATGTTGCCGTAGCCGCAGGTGCCGATGCGGTTAAGTTCCAAATGAGACATCTCGACAGTCTCTATGTCGAGTCGGCGCATACCAATATTCATGGCGAAGATATCGGCACTCAATACCTCCTCTCACTTATCAAAAAATCCGAACTGACTCAAGACCAGTTTATAGAGATCGCACAATATGCAAAACAAAAAGGGATTCTTTTCTTGTGCACTCCATGGGACAAACAGAGCGCAGACTTTCTCGAGAAACTTCATGTTCCAGCCTTCAAAGTCGCTTCAGCAGACCTGATCAACTTTGAACTCCTAGAACACCTCGCGAAAAAACAAAAACCGCTTATCATTTCAACTGGAATGTCCACCATGGATGAAATAAAGAAAACGGTTCAATTTCTTAAGAAACACCAAGCAGAATTTGCACTGCTTCATTGCAATAGTACCTACCCCGCGCCGATTAAAAACCTTAACCTCAATATGATTCCCGAGCTTAAGAAGCTTTATGGAGGAATCGTGGGGTATTCGGGACATGAACTTGAATTGGCAACAACAGTGGCCACAGTGCCTCTCGGAGCGCGCATTATTGAACGCCATATAACGCTTGATCGATCACTTGAAGGACCTGACCATGCGGCAAGTCTTGAACCTGACGATTTTGCTACCCTCGTTCGCGATATACGACGCACAGAAGAAGCATTGGGAACGGGGAAAAAATTTATCACGAGCGGCGAGTATATTAATCGTAAAAACCTTGGTAAATCGCTTGTGGCTGAACGGGTCATACGAAAAGGAGAAACGATTACACAAGACATGGTAACGGCTAAGAGTCCTGCCAAAGGACTTTCACCACAACTCTTTTTTGATCTGATCGGGCGCCGAACCACGCAAGACATGAAGAAAGATGACTATTTCACGGAAGAAGACTTGGGGAAAAAACCAATCAAAAGGGGTCCATTTCCCAAAGGCATCTGGGGTATCATCGTCCGGCCTCATGACCTCAGAGAACTAACTGCGGGCATCACACCGCCCATTATTGAATTCCATTTCAGTACCCGCGACCTTGGACACGAGTTTGCCATTCCTGAATTCCCAAACACAGAGTTGGTCGTCCACCTGCCGGAGATGTATGGAACCGAACTCCTTGATCTTTGTGCTCTAGATAAAAAATCCCGCGAAGAATCTATCAGGCAAGTAGACGCAGGATTAAATCTCGTCCGTAAACTCCGAACGCATTTTGGAAAAACACCTGCACGAGTCAAAACCGTAGTGCATGTCGGAGGAATGACATTTCGTGATTTTGCCACAATGGCAGAACGGAAAACCATGTATGAAAACCTAGCTAATTCTCTAAAAAAACTTGATCTTACTGGGATCGACATTCTCCTTGAAAACCTCCCGCCCTATCCGTGGTACAAAGGAGGACAGTGGTTCTCCAATACCTTTATGGATGCCGACGAAATAGCGAAATTTGCAGAAAAGTACGACTACCACGTATGCTATGACTCCAGCCACGCGCAATTATATTGCAACTACACACGTAAAGACCCTGTCGAGTTTTTCAAAAAAGTAGAACCGCATGTACGACACATCCACCTTTCTGACGCAGCAGGAACGGATGGAGAAGGTCTGCAAATTGGAGACGGTAATACCCCATTTAAAGCACTCTTACTTCTTGTAAAAAAAACGGGGGTTGGATTTACCCCCGAGATCTGGATGGGGCACCAAAACAAAGGTGAAGGATTCTGGCGAGCGCTGAAAAAACTTATAAAATTTGGACTGTAAACATGTTAAAAAAGAACAAACAATTAGCACATTTTTATGACACGGTGTATCGCAAAGGTGAGCAGAAACATCATACAGAATTTCTGTTTGGCAAAGGGAAATTCCCCCCCGACGAAACAGCGGCACTCTCGGCAGTATCATGGAAAGGCAAAACTGTTCTTGACGTTGGATGCGGCACAGGTCTTATGGCGTATGAAATTGCCCGACGTGGAGCAAGACGGGTTGTCGGTATAGATTATTCCAAAGACGGAATCGAATTAGCAAAAAAAATCTATCAGAGAAAAAATTTAGAATACCGCTGCGAGGATATAAAGAACCACCGAGGAACCTACGATATTATAGTCTCGCTCGGTACATTAGAACACATCGATAATCCGCTCAAAACTCTAAAAAGAATGAGGGGGATGCTCTTTCAGCGAGGAAGCCTAGTGCTTACAAGCCCTAACTGGCTCAACCCCAGAGGTTTTATTCTGCAGACCCTTTATCAACTCTTCGACGCTCCAATTACACTGGCAGATATTCATTACCTTACGCCAGTTGAGTATGGACAATTTGCAAAAAAACTTGGAATGAACCTGAACTGGCAAACATTTGACTTTAACTGGGCTCATGGACCGAAACTCATCAAAGATTTCAAGCGGAGATTGCCTAATGTTTTTCGCGACATGAAGATCACCAACAAAAAGAGACAGATCAAGCATTTTATCCGTTGGATCGAGACGCACATTCTCCCTTTCGACCACACCCAAAACTGGAGCGGAGCAACTGGTCTTTACCTATTAACAAAAAAGACTTCATGAGTAAGGATAAAATCAAGAAAATTCCTGTAATTGGCGCCATGGTCAAAATTCTCGGTGGTTTCTTAAGAACATATAGAGAGAAATGGAAAACGTACCGTCTGTATCTCACACACAAAAAATATCAGGGCAAAAATATCGCCTTGAAGGGTACACTAAAAAATACGCGATGTTTCATTGTGGCAACCGGACCTTCTATAAACACCCAAGATTTAAGTGGGTTGGAAAATGAATACTGTATCAGTTTGAGCAACTTCTTCATTCACGAAAAATTCAGTCAGATAAAGCCCGCCTTCCACCTCTTCGTTCAATCACACAGTCCAATCACCGATGAACAATGGGCAGTGTGGTGGAAAGACGCCGAGAAACATTTCCCATCAGGCCAAAAGATTCTCGCTGCCTCTGTCGATAGATATGTTGCAGAAGATTTCACCATCTTCAAAAACCAAGACGTCTATTACTACTCAATTGGCCAGAAAAAACTCCGACCGCGAGATACGATAGATCTCACCAAACAACTGCCCATGGCCCAAACAAGCGCTCAGATAGGCATATACCTCGCCTGTTACATGGGAATAAAAGAAATATATCTCATAGGCTGTGATCATGACTGGATCAAACACGTAGGAGAGAGCCGGCATTTTTACGATGAAAAGAAAAGCGCACTTATGCAGACAGGGTATAACGAGTGGACAAAAGGAGGTGCGAGCAAATTCGAGTTTGCGCTCGAATCAACACTCAAACTTTGGAAGAGATACGGAGAAATAGCCGAGTATGCACACCAACACGGAATAAAGATATACAACGCAACACCCGGAAGCCTCTTAGACGTATTCCCACGTGTACAACTTGAGGATGTGCTTAAAAATAAATAATTATTATGACTATACAAGAAACTGACCACGTCAGTTACTGCATGCCGGCCTTTAACAGCGCGGGCACTATCGCCGAATCCATTGAATCAATAATGAATGGTAATTTTGAGAAAGGCGATGAGGTTATTATTGTGAATGATGGGTCAAGCGATAACACTGTCACAATAGTTGAGGAATTGAGAAAGAAATATCCGGTCATACAGCTCATCAGCTATAGCGACAACCGAGGCTGTCCCGCCGCACGAAACATCGCGTATCGGCAGGCAAAACACCCGATCATATTCAATCTCTACTCTGATGATGTACTCGTTGCCGGAAGCATAAAAAAACTCAAAAATTACATGGCTGCCGAACATGCCGATATGGCTGGATTTGCAGCGGGACATTATTTCCAAAAAAATAAACGTAAAATCACACACAAATGGATCTTCAGATCAGGAGTGCTTTCATTTGCTGATTTTCTAGCCGGAGATATCAACCCAGGTCCTGGTGGCGATTACATGTTCACCAAAGAAATCTGGGAGCGAGTGGGTGGCGTCTGGGAATATGGTAAAGGACTTCATGAGGCGTGGGGATTCACACTCAAGTGCCTTGCCGCGGGAGCAAAAGTAGTGGTAATGCCTAACAGTTTTTATTATCATCGGTACGGATACAATTCTCTCTTTGCCCGCGAATCACGAATCGGTAATGAAATGTCTCTAATGGCAACGAAAATGCTGCAACCCTATTTCAATCTGCTGAACGAAGAGGATGTCGCCTATATTACAAGCGAAATGCACGGCAAAACGTGGTACAACTCCACAGCCCGCAGACCCCTCCGGCTCAAAGGTCAGCCGGCAGGGAAAACAGGAGTAATTACTGTCCCGTTCCCTGAAAAAATAAAACGCATCTTTGTTAGAAATGCGCGCAAATTCCCGTGGCTATTAAATCTTCTGGTAAAAAAATCATGATTGGAAAATATATCAAATTTGCAGGCTTCCTGCGAGATTGGAGGAGATTTAAATCGTTCAAAAGCGATCGATTCCCGATGGATTGGAATAATAAGAAACCATGTTTGTACGACAAGACAAAAGAAACCGGTTTTGATCGTCACTATGTCTACCACCCCGCATGGGCAGCTCGAGTATTAAAAGAAACCAATCCCAAAAAGCACATCGACATCGCTTCAACACTGCATTTCAGCTCGATTATCTCCGCGTTTCTGCCCATTGAATTTTATGATTATCGACCTGCAAATCTCGTACTCCCCAATCTCTCTTCTCGTGCTGCAGATCTCATGGCTCTTCCTTTTAAAGACAAGAGTGTTGATTCCCTCTCATGTATGCATACCATCGAACATATCGGACTCGGACGATACGGTGATCCGATTGACCCTGACGGAGATCTGAAATCAATCAAAGAATTACAGCGCGTACTTGCGGTGAAAGGAAATTTGTTATTTGTCGTGCCCATCGGCAATACCCCGAAGATAATCTTCAACGCACATCGTATTTATTCATACAAACAAATAATCGGATATTTCCCAGAACTGACACTCAAAGAATTCTCTCTGATACCAGAACATGCCGAACGGGGAGGACTTATACGAAATGCTGATCCGCGTATTACAGAGAAAGAAAGATACGCCTGCGGCTGTTTCTGGTTTGAGAGAAACTAGCGAGGGAAGAGTTTCTGAAACGTTTTGATATTGTACTGACTCTCGTCAGTAAAATTAAAATTATCACCTAAGCGGACATCCAATTCCTGCAAAATTGACTTAATAGTACCGCGTGATTTAAATCCGAAATCGCGCTCGATCTTTTTTGTCGACATCGCATAATCGCGCAAATCCTCCGAATGATGTATACGCGCATCTATGGTTCGACGATGTGCTTTCTTGAAATGTTCTACCACCGTCTCTCCTACTTCGCCGACTGAAAAATTACCAGAACTTAAGTTGTACACTCCGCTGACTGTATATGGAAGCGCGACTGCTTTTGTATACGCAGCCACTGCGTCTGAAATCGCAAGTATGGGTCGCCAGATGCTTGGATTATTCACCGTAAGCTTTCCCTCTGTTTTTGCTTTCATGTACATCGTATTCACGATCAAATCAAAACGCATCCGTGGACTGTATCCTGAAATCGTTCCATTCCGGAAACTGATAACTGAAAAATCTTTATCCTCTAGATGTAATACGGCATACTCTCCTTGCGCTTTTGAGATTCCATACGGATTCGTGCTTGTAAGCACGGCATCTTCAGACAAAAGCTTCTTCCCCGTCATTCCATACACCGAACCGGAACAAGCATAAATAAAACGCTTCACCCCTGACTTCTTGGCCACAAATGCAAGGTAAGCAGGGCCTGCAGCGTTTGCAACAAAATTCATTGCAGGAGAAAATTCTGCCATCGGATCGTTTGAAAGTCCTGCAAGAAAAATAACTTGATCATACTCTGCAAGCATTTTCTCATCCGCTTCAAACACATCTTTCTTAAAAACATGCACGCCTTTGGGAAGGTGATTCCCAAACCAACAAAGGTCCAGAACATCAACACGATGCCCTGCATCAATCAGCGCAGGCACAAGGCGCGATCCAAGATACCCAGCGCCGCCCGCAACAAGAATTTTCTGTTTTTTTACCGGTGCCACAAAGTTATACTGCGCGCTTCAAATAATCGGCAAATGTATCAAACAAATATTCAAGATGTATATCAGTCAGTCCATGATGACAACCAATCAAAAATCCATTGCGCATAATGTTTTCTGCAACTGGATATCCACCAGAGAGCTTTTTTGCCGTAATGTTTGCAAACGCAGGTTGCCGTAAGATGTTGCCCGTAAAAATCGGTCTCGTCTGGATATTTTGCTCCTCAAGATGCTTGGTGAGTTCAAGCCGAGTAAATGGAGCTCCTTTCCTGATAGTCAGCGGAAACGCAAGCCAAGCAGTATCGGCATCAGGGTGCTCGACTGGCAACACAAATAAATGTTCATACTGCTTGAAAAACTTCAGCAACTTCTTGAAATTCTGCTTGCGGCGGCGAGCAAATTCTGGATAGCGCTTGAGCTGTTCTAGTCCAAACGCGCCGTTGATCTCCGTTACTTGGAAGTTATACCCAATCTCGCTGAAAATGAATTTTGCATCATAGGGGATATCGCCAAGCATTCCGGTAAAACGCTTCTGAATTTCCTCTGATTTCTCATAAAATCCAAACAGCGTGGATTCGCGTCCCCAATTCGCTTTGATCAGGGCACGCTTGGCAAGTACTGGATCGTGGTATGCAACCACTCCGCCAGCCGCAGCTGCCGTAATCACATGCGATGCGTAGAAACTGGTGGTGGAGATATCCGAATACGCACCAGTTGGCTTCTTATTAAAACGAGCTCCAAGCGTATCGCACGAATCTTCGACAAACCAAAGATCATGTTTCTTTGCAAAAGATTCGAGTGCGGAAAAATCAGGGAGATTACCGATCAGCGACGGAATCATAATCGCTTTTGTCTTCGGCGACAAAAGCTCTTCTAATTGATTCGTATTTATCTGGTACGTTCCCTCTTCAACGTCCGCAAACGCAGGCACGAGATTTTTCTGAACAATTGGCGCAACAGTAGTCGCAAACGTGAGCACCGGCGTAATCACTTCGCTGCCGACCGGAAGCTCCATACTCTCAACCGCCAAAACATTTGCGGAAGAACCTGAATTCACCATGATGCCGAATTTCTTTCCAAACAGCGCCGCAATTTTCTGTTCGAATTCGCGGACGCGCGGACCAGTCACGAGCTTGGTCGGATCTTTAAGAACTTCATTTACCGCCCTTATTTCCTCCTTTCCATAGACCGTCAATGCATAGGGAACTCGGATATTCTTCTGCTTTTTCTTAAGAGACATTGGGCTAGCGTAACAAAAATCACTTGGTATTTCAATGTTCCTGACGAAACCATTCTATGGTCTGCCGCAAACCACTTTGAAGAGACGTCTGCGGCCTCCACGAAAAGTTTTTGAACGTCTTGGTCATATCTGCCTGCCAAAAATCACTATCATACTTTGACGCTTTCGTTTCGTCCCACACAATCTTACTAGTTGATCCAATCTCTTTAATCACTGCAGCAACTAATTCTTTTATAGTGGTTTTTACCCCACTGCCCGCATTGAAAATTTCTCCGCGCAGATCATTCGCTTTTTCTGCCGACTCAATCAAGAGATCGACAAGATCATCGATGTATAGAAAATCTCTTGCAATAGATGGCCGTGTCAGTTGTATCGGAGTATTGTTAAGCGCATTTGAAATAATTTGATCAATCAATTTTCCTTTCTGTATTTCAGGACCGTAGGGAGTAAAAAAACGTAATGTCACAATTGGTTTCGATTCTTTGATGGCCAGTTCAGACAAGAAACGCGTTGCCGCAAGTTTGCTCACGCCATACGGTTCAACTGGCTCACAGACATCAGTTTCTTTTACGGGATGATCGGTCGGTTTGTATTCAATGAAAGAACCGCTGTAGACAAAAAAGTCGTACGCTATCGATTGCAGTGATTGTGCAAGATTAATCGTCCCCAAGAGATTGTTCTTCGTCATCTCTTCACCGATAGCGGAAATCCCTGGAGCAACTGTCTGTGCCGCAAGATGAAAAATTCCCGTTGGCTTTATTGAGACAACAATTTTTTCAAGTGATTTCTGGTCAGTGAGATCTCCCTCATGAAAAACAAGCTTGTCAGCAATATCAGCAATTCTTTTTGTGTCTGCACCTTTTCGTACAAGCACATGTACACGATAACCGTCAGAAATCAACCGGTGCACCAGATGCGAACCAACAAAACCGGTTGCGCCGGTAACTAATACATTCTTTTCGGACTTTTGCATACTCGTTAGCATGCCATTTCTATGGCGAGTTTACAAAGTATTTTAGGGATTGACCGTGGAGTGTAAAGTGTGTTATAATTAAATTAGTTCCCGAACCCTGACCTTATTTACCGAATGAAAAAGCTCTCCCCAAAAGAGGTGCGTATCTGCGCCCAACTGCTCGCAAGGGCCGAATTTCCGCTCCCCCAAGCTCTTTTTGACGCTTGGGTGGAAAATCTCCCACACGTGGCTATCGAGCTCGCAGTCCTGCGTGAGTGTGAACAAGAAAAGAAAACGCCGGTAGTCGAAATCTTCCTCACACGAAGACCTTCAACGGATCCGTTCTGGCCAAACATGTGGCACATGCCCGGAACAATTCTCCGGCAAAATGAACGGGTCTCCCGAGCACTCGGAAGGCTTATTAACACCGAGCTTGGTCTCCTCTCCACTAACTTTGAGCCGGCGTGCTTCAGGAAAGTCTTTGAATTTGTGAGGGGCCACCGATTCAATGAGAGTGCGCGCGGGCACGAGATTGGCCTGTTACACATACTCAAGATCCCCAGTAACTGTGCGTGCACCGGCGGAAAGTTTTTCTCGCTCAAACATCTCCCGCAAGACATTATTCCCTTCCATCGACTGATGACTCTTGAACTCAAGAGGGGGAAAGTTGAGTAACCCTATCTCCACAAAGATTCGAAGCCACCGACCTCCCGTTGGTGGCTTTCCTTTTTCCTCCTTTAAAATCAGCAAGAAAATGCTAGTATGAACGCATGATTATCGTGCGTCTCTGCGGCGGGCTCGGGAATCAAATGTTTCAATATGCGCTCGCGCGTACGCTTTCTCTGCGTTTGAGAATACCTTCAGCACTTGATCTCTCATGGTTTACTGGGCACCCCTACCGCCACTATGTACTCGACGTATTTAATACACAGATAAAAATTGCACAGGCAGATGATTTAAAACCATTTCAATCCCCTATTGCCCGTTTTATAGATAAATTCCTCCCGCAAACTAAAAGAAAAATCATGCACGAGCGCGGATTTTCTTTTGATTCCGGAATTCTCTCAATCCCTGACAATCGATATGTTGACGGCTACTGGCAAAGCGAAAAATATTTCACGGAAATTCGTAATACCCTGCAAAAAGAATTCACGCTCAAAACAGGTCTGGGAAGTGACGCGCAAAAGATTGCAAGCCAAATACGCTCATCAAATGCGGTGTCCCTTCATGTCAGGCGCGGAGATTATGTATCAAATCCAAAATTCACTGCCATACACGGAGTGCTCCCGCTCTCCTATTATGCAGAAGCGATGAAACTGATCGAACAAAAAGCGCAAAGCCCGCATTACTTCCTTTTTTCCGATGATCCAACGTGGGTCACGCAAAATATCAAATCGGCCTTTCCTATCACCGTAGTCTCGCAAAAAGGCATCGCGGAAGCCGAGGACTTAACACTCATGTCGATCTGCAAACACAACATTATCGCGAACTCTTCATTCAGCTGGTGGGGCGCATGGCTCAATAATTATGGCGGGAAAATAGTTGTCGCCCCAAAAAACTGGTTTGGCGACACAAGCAAAGATATGCGCGACCTTATTCCTTCTTCATGGATGCAGATATGACCCCGAAAGTTAGCGTATTGATGCCAGCGTATAATGCAGAGAAATATTTACGTGAGTCTGTACTAAGCATCTTAAAACAGACCTTCACTGATTTTGAGTTGATTATCATCAACGATGGTTCAACCGACCAGACACTATCAGTTGCCAAATCGTTTACCGATCCACGCATCAAAATTATAGACAACAAACAAAATAGCGGTTTGGTGGCAGTACGAAATCAGGCAATTAAAGCTGCTCAAGGCAAATATATCGCATGGCTTGATTCAGACGATATTGCACTTCCGAAACGACTTGAAAAACAAGTAGTGTTTATGGACAGACACCCCGATCAGGGATTGCTTGGAACTGCAGTCGCACTGATCGACGAATCAGGAAAACGAACAGGAGTGAGATGGAAAAATAAAACACCCGCGGAAGAAATGCTCGTCGTAATGCTCTTTCATAATTGTTTTACTCAATCATCAGTCATGATCCGCAAAAGTGCGATTCCGCAAGATGGATATCGGGAAGGATTCGCACCGGCAGAAGATTACGATCTCTGGATACGAATAGCAGAGAATTGGAAATGCTCAAATCTTCCCGAAATACTCACGGAGTATCGCAAGTATGCCGGAAGCGTATCGGGATCAAATACTCCTAAAGGTCAGGTTTCCATTGAAAAAGTGGTTCGAAATGAGCTCGAAAAATTTGGTATCAATCCAACAGAAGAAGAATATCGGATTCACCGTACAAGTTATGGATACAGTGGAACCGATATGCTTGAGTTTCTCAAACGGCGCGAAAGCTGGCTCACACACTTAATCTCGGTAAATGCCGAGCGTAAAAAAATTGATCCGGTGTTGTTTGAGAAAATCATTTCTGACCGATGGCTTATCTCCTGTGCCAGTAACGCACGAAGGGGTCTTTCTGTATGGAAATATTGCTGGCACTCGCCACTTGCAAAACATATTGGATGGAAGAAAAATTGGGACGAAATATGGATCTTCATGGTCAAAATGTTGCTTAAAAAAGATTCCCTCCGATAATCCAAAAATAATTGGAACTTTGGGAAAAACGTGCGATAATCACACATCATGAAAGTCTTAATCACCGGAGTTGCAGGGCTTCTCGGGTCGCGTCTCGCAGACTGGATTATTGAAAATACCGATTATATGGTTATCGGCGTTGATAATTTAAGCGGAGGGTATCGTGAAAATGTCCACCCAAAAGTGGTCTTTCACGACTTTGATATCAATGACGCCACACGCCTCAATACCCTCTTTGCTGAATACAAACCTGAATATGTCTTTCACTTTGCCGCCTACGCCGCCGAAGGTCTCTCTCCATTTATCCGAAAATACAATTACACCAGCAACCTTCTTGCCACTGCAGGCATCGTGAATAATTGCATCACGCACAACGTCAAACGACTCGTGTTCACTTCATCAATGGCAGTCTACGGAACTGGGACCCCTCCATTTAAAGAGAGTGATCAGCCGCGCCCGATTGATCCCTATGGTGTTGCAAAATTTGCATGCGAGATGGATATACAAATCGCCGGCGAACAACACGGACTTGATTGGTGCATCATCCGCCCGCACAACGTTTACGGCATCAAACAAAATATTTGGGATAAATATCGAAATGTTTTGGGAATTTGGATGTATCAATACATGAAGGGCGAACCCCTGACCATATTTGGCGACGGCGAACAAAAACGCGCATTCAGTTTTGTAGACGATTGTCTGGAACCTTTCTGGAAAGCAGCAACCGATGTGCGCGCATCAAAACAAATCATCAATGTCGGAGCTACAAAGGAAGTAAGCATTAATGAAGCGAGCAAAATTCTCCGCGACGTGATCAATGGCGGCCAGACCGTCTATAAAGAACAACGGCATGAGGTAAAATATGCGCATCCGTCATGGGAAAAATCAGTCAAACTCCTCGATTACAAAGACAAGACATCTTTGCACGATGGACTAGCTATTATGTGGGAGTGGGCACAAAAACAACCCGATCGAAAACGAAAAGAATGGGAGAGCTATGAAGTCGAGAAGGGTATCTATTCGTTTTGGAAAAAGAAGTAACTAGACTTTTTTCTTTAAGAGAAATTCAGTGACGCGTGATGCCCTCTTTTGCCACGTGTGTTCATTTACACGTGAAAATGCCTGCGCTGACAATCCTATTTGACCTGAAACTGCTTTCGTAATTCCATCAGCAAGTGCACGAGCATCGTCCGGCCTGACAAGTACCGCACTTCTCTCATCCAAAATTTCTTCAATGGTACGCAACTTCGTCGCGACAATAGGCTTTCCTGTTGCCATATATTCAAACACCTTCATTGGAGACATGTACAGGTTGTAGTGAGGAGTATTCGGAAACGGAGCAACCAACACACTGCATGCCGCAAGATATTCCGGAACTGCGTGATGCCGCACCCAACCCGTAAATATCACGCGATCACGGATGTGCCACAATTCAGTCGTATTGCGATATATCGAAATATCTTCCACACTACCTCCTACCACCAACAGATGATATTTGGTAGGCAATTCGGCGACAGCTTCGAGCAACACCGAAATTCCTTTTTCCATTTCCATAGTACGCAAAGAACCTGCATACCCAATCAAAATAGTCTCGTTAGAAATATTGAGCTTCCGGCGAATCGCATTTCCGTCGGCATTCTTGAATTTCTCCACATCAACTGCATTCGGTTCATACAATACTTTATCTGGCGCAAGGCCAAACAGTCGCGTCAGTTCATCACGCTTCCAACGGTTAGTGGCAACAATTCCCTTCACGCGAGAAAAAAGTGTTCGATTGAGAAAACTTCTTTCAGGAAAATCATGCACTTCATAAAATGTGTTTTTGAAAAAGAAAGAGGCGAGCAACAGTGGAAGGGATTCATTTGAATATAAAATGTCGTTTCGTTTTGCTTTCGCAAGTAAGTAAAAAAGCGAGAAAACTGAAAATAAAATGTAGCTCGTATAGAATGCAAACCATTTGAGAAGCGGGGTCGCAAACAAATCAATGATCGGTAAATACACTGTGCGAAAAGTCTCTTTCACTCCGTAATATTTTTCAGGTGTCTCAGGTGAGCGCCCCAATCGCCGCGGCGCAAGCACCGTCACCTGAAAGCCCTCCTCGGCAAATGCCTCGGCATTTTTTGCTGTAAACAGCGCCGCCGCCTTTTCTCCCGGAAATCGCCCGTGAAATATCAAAAACAGATTTTTCTTTGAGTGTTCAGCCATCGATACACACAAGCATAACAAACTACTAAGCCATTGACAAGAGACTATAATTAATGTTAAAATGCGCCCGTTCGTTGAAAACTGAAACCTCTAACCCAAAGGCTCAATGAGAACCTTCTCAAGAATGCAAGTCTTCCGAAAAAGCGGTATGCCCACAGTTTACAGGGAAAGCACAAAACATCGAATGAAACAGGTGTTTCTTCCTGACGATATGTACGAAGCGGCGCTTCGCTCTTTCGTTTGCGTCAACACTGACTGCGTGATTGTAAGCAAGACCCGTCGAACCTTCTGGCTCGCAAAACGTGCCGTCAAACCAATGCCAGGCAACTGGATCATCGGCGGTCGCGAATTTGCCGGAGAACTTCCAGCCCACTCGATGCAGAGAAACTTCAACAAAGAAACGGGAATCTGGTTACCCGAATCCCGTTTTCAGTTCGTCATGATGACGCGGTACCTCTGGAAGGATCGCGAGCAGGAACCGCAGGATGCGGGGTCTGACAATCTCGCATACACCTTCATGGTGGAACTATCGGACGAAGAAGTCCAGATTGTTGCGGGCAGACTGGAACGCAAGGAGTATGAGGCCGGCTACGGACTCCGAGAATTCTCTCGGACACAGATGATAGCCGCCAAAGTCCACCCAGTCCTCGTTGACCTGCACTACGCGATCTTTCCGGTCGCTGACTGATTCCCCCAAACCCGAACCGAAAGGACATTGCCATGCAAGCAAGACACAAGGAGCTTCTCCAGAAATACCGAACCTTGGTCGGACAGGTCAAACTAAGCCACGAAAGAAACGTCCAAACGGGCAGTGCTCAAGGACACGACTTCTATCATGTCCTGCGAGTCGCGCACTGCTGTCTCGAAATCGCAGAAGATGACGTAACGGCAGAACTCGCGTGGGTGGCAAGCATTGTCCATAACGCAGACCGCCTGTACCCCCATCTCTCCGAAAAGACTCTCGAAGAATATCTGTATCACCTTCTCGAGACCGCCGATCTCAATGGAAATGAAAAATTGCTCGTGGTAACCGCAGTACTCAACCACAGCAAACGTAACAACTCCGAGGAAGGTGCCGTCACCATCTGTCTCAAGGACGCCGACAAGGTGGTAAATCTCGAAGCGGATGTCATTCTTCGTGCAGCACTCTGTCGCGCAACATTGCCAATGTTCGATCCCCGCTACACACAAGGTGAAGCCGACTCTGCGGCGACATACAAAAACCCTCGGAGCATGTTCCGATCGCTCGAGTATGTGCTGGAGTGGGTTGATGAAGAAAAAGGGTGGTTCCGCCTGCCCAAAGCAAGGGCGTTGGCGGAAAACCGCGCCGAGTTCATCAGGTACTTCTTGACGGTCTGGACGGAGCAACTGGAAAGATCTGGCATGCTTGCGCCAAACTTTCCTGAAAACCTGATCGCCAACGTTCCTTAACCCCCTGTTCCTTTCGCGAAGCCGCACCCTCACGGGCGCGGCTTTTCTTTTGCGAAATGTTACAATGCTCTCCATGCAACAAATCGTGAGAAAAACAAAAAATCTCATCCGCCGCATCAAGGTTATGAAAAATTGGTACGCATTTATCAAACCGTTTACCCAAATGGGCACATGGCCTCGCACTGCTCACTTGCGTTCAGGTGCGAAATTTATAGTTGAAAGCCCAAATTCAAGCAGTTTTGCAATATTCAATGAAATTGTCATTGATGACACCTATAGCATCGAAAAATTTTCATCTCCTAAAAAAATTCTTGATATTGGAGCGAATATCGGGACATTTGCCATCACTGCTGCCAAACGATTTCCTGATGCGCACATAATTGCATTTGAACCCGAAGAAAAAAACTTTGAACAGTTAAAGCAAAATATCGAACTAAGCGACGCAAAAAATGTTACTGCCGTGAAAAAAGCCATAACAAGTAAACGAGGTGTCGCAACTTTACACCTTGATCCCAAAAATCCGGGGGCGCATAATCTCTATGAAGGCGGTGATGGACAGTCTGTCGAAACAGTCCCCCTTACAGATTTTCTCCCTGCCGATGTGTTGAAAATTGATGCCGAAGGAGCAGAATATGAGATATTTGCAAATGAAATCCCTGACTGCAAGCGGATTGTTATGGAAGCCCATGAAGGCAATAATGACGAACTGCTTGCAAAATTTGCCCCTCGCTACCATATATCTTCTCATGATAAGATACACATCCTCACGCATAAATAATACCGATTCATGAACTGCTACGCCTGCAAAAGCAAAAAACTGTATAAATTCTTGAGCCTTGGCCACCAAGCGCCGAGCGATGCGTTTTTGACCCGTGAGGAATTGGAAAAAGAAGAAATCACCTACCCCCTCGATGTTTTTCTCTGCGAGGAATGTTTTCTGGTGCAGCTCGGTTATGCCGTTCCTCCAGAAATTTTGTTCAACGAGACCTACGCATACAACACAGGTACTAACAACAGTTTGCGCGCCAATTTCAAACTTTTGGTAGACTCTTTAGTTGAACGGTTCAAACTCTCCTCAAAAGATTTAGCAATTGATATCGGATCAAATGACGGCACACTGCTAAAAAATTACACCTCGCATGGGGTGAAAATCCTCGGTATTGATCCATCAGGTGCGACAAAACTTGCCATACAAGACGGCGTCCCCACAATGGAAACCTTCTTTGATGAGAAAAGTGCAAAAGCCGCGAAGAAAAAATACGGCCAAGCATCAATCATCACTTCTACCAATACATTTGCACACATTCACAATCTTGATTCGACGATGCAAGGCATAAAACTTCTGCTCTCTCCCAAGGGTGTCTTTGTCTCTGATTCGCACTACCTCTTGGATATGATAGAGAAAATGCAATATGACTGGGTTTATCACGAGCATCTGCGACACTACGCCCTCAAACCTCTGCAAACGCTTTTCGCGCGGTTTGATATGGAAATATTCGATGTTGAACACATACAAGCCGGCCACGGTGGATCTATCCGCGTATATACGGCACACAAAGGATCGCATCCGATTTCAAAGAATGTTGCGAATCTGATTGCGCAGGAGGAAAAAGCTGGTCTCTACAAAAAATCAACGTATGAGAGATTTGCACAACAAGTCGCACAAACGAAACTTGAATTGCTCAAACTCGTCACTGATCTTAAAACTTCGGGAAAACGGATTGTGGGTATCGGCGCGCCGGCAAAAGGAAATACACTCCTGAATTACTGCAAACTTGATACAGACTTAATAGACTATCTCGCTGAAAGAAATACGTCATTTAAAATCGGCAAATTCTCCCCTGGGTTGCATATCCCAGTCATCGATGAAAAAGAAATGTATACCAATCAACCTGATTACGGATTACTGTTGTCATGGAACCTTGCGGAAGAGCTGATGCCTAAACTTCGTAAAAGCGGTTTTAAGGGCAAATTTATCATCCCCAATCCAAGACCTCGAATCGTCGACTAATTTCTATGTCTCTACCAAAGTTGTGGGAAAAATTCAGTGAGCTGACTCGGCTCGTGAGAGAGGATCACCGAAATGCCAGACATCTTGTCGGACATGGACATGATTTTGCCCATGCGCTAATGGTGGCCCAATACGCACAACTGATTGCATCAGAACAACATGAGGGAGAACTCGGATGGGCGGCGGGGCTCATGCACAACACTGACCATTTATTTGGAGAAGAAAAAGTAAACGAAATCATGGAGGGTTATCTTGTGCATGTCCTCTTTTCCCCTGCAGACAAAAATCTCGTCTGCGAAGCGGTACTTACCCATTCAGAGATAGACAGTCCCAAAGATAATCCGATATCGATCATACTCAAAGATGCAGACAAATTGGCGAATATCGGCGAGTCAGTTATTTTACGATCAGGACAATTTCGCCCAGATATCACCGCGATGGATCCGCGATTTCTTAAATTCTCCGATCCAAAAGCTACATACAGAAATCCCAGATCTCTGCTCCAAGATCTCCGGCACATTCTCCAATGGGAAACAATGATGCGCACGGAAAAAGCGAGAATGATATCAAAACCGTACTTCGACAGATTACGCTCGTTTATCGACCACTGCCCTGATCAATTCGAAGAAAGCGGACTTACCCCCTACCCTTTCCCTGAAGATTTTGAATCCTCAAACTAAGACTTCTTCAGCGGATGTGCTTTGTACCACTCATACGTGGTGCGCAATCCTTCTTCAAGAGAAACTTCCGGCTTCCAGCCAGTAAGTGCTTGGAGTTTTGAAATATCAGCAAGACGGCGTTTTACGCTTCCTTCAGGACCATTTTTTATATCAAGAGATTTTGGCTTCCATCCAGTTGTAACAAATAATTTATCGGCAAGCTGTTTGATGGTTATCTCCTCTGTATCCCCGATGTGCACCGTCTCAATGGGCTGTGCATCAGTTTTTGGCGAGTCCATAAGCATAATCATCGCTCTGACCGCATCAGTAATAAAACAAAATGTTCTCGTATCATCAGCGCCGTAAATTGGAAATGGATCAACTTGATCGCGGATTCGCTCACAGAAATCAGGTATCACATGCCCGCCATATCCTGCTCGTGGACCATAAAAGTTGTGTGGACGGACAAGTAACGCCTTAAAATTGTACGCTTTCGCATAATGAATCACGAATAATTCACCCACGAGTTTGGTCGAAGCATATGACCAGCGCGAGTTATACGGATCGTCAATCACGAGAGGTACTTTCTCTGGCGTCGGAATCGGAAGTACACCAAACGAATTGAGTCCCCCTGCGTATGCTTCGTTAGACGAGGTGAAACAAAACTTACCGTCCGCATTTTCTTTCCTGAACCACTCAAGCATATAAATCAAAGAGAGTGTGTTTATCCGCAATACCTCGTGAGGCATTTCATAGAAAAGTTTGGTGCCATTCATGGCCGCCAAGTGATACACATGCGTATACCCATTTCCAAATTGTTTATAGGATTCCGGATCGGTCAGATCAGCATTGATGAGCGTAACTCGTTTGTCCTTAAGCAAGAGATCAAAATCTTCGTCTTTTCTTCCCCGTTTGAAATTATCTACCAACACCAACTCCAAATCTTTTGGATCAGACTTAAGAAGTTCTTTGGCCAAAAAAAAGCCGATAAACCCTGCCCCGCCGGTGATCAAAATCTTTTTCATCTTATTGTCTTTTTTCATACAGATTTAGTTTATAGACTCAAGAACTAGCCATAAACTTCTAACATTCTCTATCTTTTCACTAAGTATTTTCAACCCAGACATTCTAATCAAATCCTTTGCCTCTTCCACATCGAGAGAAACGCCGTAATTATGTTTCCATTTGTATCCCGTTGGCCCCGTGCGCAATTCAATTTTCGCGATACCCCCTAGCTTCAGAGTTCTTTTGATTTCAGCAATATAACTCTTTATGAATTCCTTTTTTGAAAGCGCAGGAAACACCTGATGTGAAAAAATAAAATCAAATTTCCCGTCTGGAAAAGGAATGGTGTTTCCTTCGCTGACAGCCAAATGGACATTCTCCAGATTCCCCACTCGCTTCCGTGCGGCTTCGATCATCTTTTCTGAAATATCAATACCGTATACTGCAGCAAAGTCATCAGCCATAAACTCTGCCTCACGGCCCACGCCAACACCAATATCAAGCACCGAGAGTCTGCTTGGATCTTTGAGCTTCTCCCACACCAGAGAATCATTTTTGATAAGACGATCGTAATCTGACTTCCCCCCTTCGCGAAATTCATACTCCCCTATCTCCGGCCCATGAATCGTGCGCGGGTTTGAATAGAAGCGTGCATTTTTTATTGCAAGCTGGTTCCAAAGACGCTTGGTAGCAGGCAAATCACGGCTCGGGACCAATAATTCAATCCAGTGGCGAACAAAGTGAAGTTTCGTGCGCACCGTACGAATCCACGCAAAACTATTCAAACGAAGCCAAAAACGCCCCCAGATACCCTTCTTCGAGTTTCCTGCTTCAAGTTCCCAACTTGAAAACCATTCAGGCAGATTCTCTGCTCTCGTCTTCTTGTGAAATTCATTTGAATCATGGATAGCTCTGACGATGGACGTATTATTCTTACCCAGATGCCCCTTCCAAAACGCAAGCACATCTTTCGGAAGACAATGTCCTCCATATTCCCGCCCATACCTGACATAGGATTTTTTCTGAAAGAGAAAGTCTATGACTCGATCTGCTGAATCATCTTGTTTATTCTCGCCACTGACGATATCCCCAAATTCATTTACAAATGAGATACGAAGCGCATTCCAAATGTTCGAAAGATATTTGACATATGATGCCTCGCGGGGGGTACCCGAAAAAATTCGATACGAACGATTCTCGATCAGAGTAAATAAATTTGGACGATCTTTCCCTTTCCCCGCATCACCAATCACAAAAAGATGCGGGTTCATACATTCCTCAATTGCATATTTTTCGTGGAGAAATTCTGGAAGATAAAAATCAAAATGAATCTGTGGGAGTAATTCCGGCAACACCGTGGAGCGCAAAATAACCGTCCCTTTTATATTCGTTAATTGTTTGCTTGCTTTGGCAATAAGCGAGATGTCCTGAACCCCATCTGGACTCACGCGATCGCCCACGGTAATAAAATACAACGTCTTGGCGCTGTCCGCCTCAAGTAGATTTTTAAGCGGTTTTACTTTTTCATACGCGCTTCCCCATTTCTCTTTGCTGTAATGCCTGCGTGGTTCGACAATGTCGTAATAGAACACTTGGTATCCAAGTGTCGTAAATGCAATGGCGTTTGCCTGCCCAACCCACCCAAATCCGACAATAACAATAATCTCCTGACTAGAATCATCTTTCATAAAGGAAAGTCTATATCAACACCGCATACTCCGCAAATAGCAAGAATTCACGACTCTTTTGATACGCGAAAGACTGTGCTAGTCTATCAGCATCTATATGCGAATTGGTTTCTATTTTGAATGTTTCAAGAAATCGGGAGGCGTGTACCAAATTGCGCTCAATCATTTGGAAGTACTCCGCGGAATATCGAACCATGAGTTCGTTCTCTTCAACATTTCCCCTGATTTCCCATATGCCGACTTCAAAAATCTCCCGAACTGGAAAATCATAGACACAGTGAAGTTTTCAAGTATCGAAGGACAAACGCAAAACAAGCAGGCTCCGAAAATGCGTCTTGATTATCTCTTGAAACGCAAGTTGATCCTTTTCGTTATTGAAACACTCCGCTTCTTCCATCTCTACTGGCTTGAAAACTTCCTCGCAAGATTTAAAGCGAAAAAACGTGCGAAAATCTTTGACGGACACAATTTGGATTTGCTGTTATTTCATGGCCCGGCGGAACTTTCTATTTATACAAAAATTCCGTCAGTCGTCATCATTCACGATCTCCACCACAAACTGACTCCTGAATTTCCAGAAATGTCTAAACTTGGACAATGGTCAAAACGCGAATATCTCTACAGTCATTTGGATAAAAACGCTTTCCGGATTTATGTAGACTCTGAAGTTGGCAAAGCTGACATTGTCCGCCTCTATGGAGTTGATCCGAAAAAAATAGTTCCCCTTCCTCCGCTTCCTCCTCCGTATATAAAAACCGAGGTCTCTGAAGAAGAGAAAAAAGAAGTGAAGCAGAAGTACGACTTGCCTGATAGATTTCTATTCTATCCTGCTCAATTCTGGCCGCACAAAAATCACTTTAATCTCGTAAAAGCAGTTAAGCTCCTCAAAGACAGAGGTGTAGTTGTTCCTTTGATCCTCGTCGGCTCAAGGCAAGAACTCTGGGGAGAATATGAGCGCGTGGTTGAACTAGTACAGACAAGCGGACTTGAAGGACAAGTAAAAATTCTTGGGTATGTCCCCATAGAAGACATGTCAGCACTCTATAAACTCGCAAGTGGTCTTGCGATGCCTATGTATGTCGGGTGGACATACGTCCCAATTGTGGAAGCATGGGCTATGGGGTGCCCGATAATTTATTCAACTGCTCATGGGTGTCCCGAACAAGGAGGCGATGCAGCAATTTATGTGGATCCATACAAATCGGAAGATATCGCAGAGAAAATCAATCAGTTTTGGAACGATAGTTCCCTTCGCGCGCAATTAGTGCAAAACGGCTACAAGAAACTCGCACTTTGGACGAAGAGCGATTTTGCCCGTACAATAAAGAAAACTATTAATGACTTCGAGCAAGAAAGAAAACGTACCAGTTAACGAACCGCTTCTCTCAAAGGAAGCGGCAGCAAACGTAGCACAAGCCATGGAAAGCCGCTGGCTTTCTTCGCAAGGGCCGTTTGTAAAACAATTTGAAGAAGACTATGCAAAACGCTTCGGGGTCAAATACGCGGTCACTACCACAAGTGGAACAAGTGCTCTGCACCTCGCGCTTGCTGCACTCAACGTTGGAAAGGAAGACGAAGTAATTGTTCCTGCATTTACGATGGCCGCGGTCTGGCTTGCAGTCATGTATACCGGAGCCAAGCCTGTCTTTGTCGATTGCACACCAGATACTTACAACATTGATCCTACACAAATAGAATCAAAAATTTCTTCCCGCACCAAAGCAATTATCGTTGTTCATATCTACGGACACAGCGCAGATATGGATCCTATACTTGCAATCGCCAAAAAAAACAAATTGAAAATCGTGGAGGATGCGGCGGAAGCGCATGGCGGTGAATATAAAGGCCAGCTCTGTGGGACCATGGGCGATATCGGCACATTCAGCTTCATGGCAAACAAAATCATCACCACCGGCGAAGGAGGTATGACTATTACCAACAACGAAGAGTACGCGGATCGCTTGCGCCGCTATAAAGATTTCTGCTACTCTCCGCAAAAACGTTTTATTCATACGGATGTGGGATACAACTACCGAATGGGTAACCTGCAAGCAGCAGTCGGATGCGGAGAACTTGCTAACCTTTCAAAATATATCGAGATAAAAGAGAAGATGGCAGAAAAATATGCAGGACTTTTAGGAAACATTGCTGGCTTGCGCCTTCCGATCACGCTCTCTGGAGTCAAAAATGTCTATTGGATGTACGCGATACTCATTGATGATCAAAAGTTTGGAATGAACAAAGATGCATTGCGTGCAACATTAAAAGAACGCGGCATCGATACGCGAGATTTCTTTTATCCGCCAGAAGAACAACCCTTCCTTATTGACCGAAACCTTGTTACCGAAAAATTTCCACAAACAGATTACGCGTCAAAACATGGCCTCTACCTTCCTTCAGGACTGGCAATCAGTGACGAACAAATTGAACGCGTAGCGGAAGAAATACGCGATATAGCAAAGAAATAATGGGAAATCTAAAAAAGATATTGAGGGGTATAACACCTCCTCTATTAGTCTCTCTAGTCAATCGCGCAAAAAACAAAGCGGAATACCGTGGTGACTACCAGATGTGGGAAAATGCCAAAGCAGATGCCACGGGATATGATGCCGTGGCTATATTCGAAAAAGTGAAAAACGCGCGAGTGAAAGTCATGCGCGGAGAAGCTTCGTATGAGCGAGACTCTCTCACCTTTAAAGATACTCCTCAATTTTGGCCGGTGATTGCTTCGTTGCTTTTTGCCGCATCAAAATCAAACAACTCCCTCAATATACTCGATTTCGGAGGATCTTTGGGTACGTCATATTTCCAAGTACAACCATTTCTCAAACATCTCTCGCGTGTACGATGGTCTATCGTCGAACAACCGAACTTTGTCGATTGGGGAAATCAAAATTTAGCGAACGAACAACTTACATTTTATAAATCAATCGATGAATGCTTAAAAAAAGAAACTCCTTCTGTCGCATTATTTTCAAGCTCTCTGCAATACGTACACAACCCACACGAGATACTGAATAAAATAACGAGTGCAAATCTCAACTCGCTTATTTTTGATCGCACCACTTTCACTCAAAAAGAAAAAGATATTGTTGCCGTGCAACATATTCCTGATCGGGTATTTACCGGAGTACGCTTCCCTGTGTGGCTGTTCAGCAAAAGCTCGTTTGTCCGCAATCTACAAACTTCCTATGATCTCGTTACTGAATTTCCTTCAATTGGAAACCCCATCAGCACCGAGCAGGGTGCTGGAATGTGCATGGGAATGTTATTTGAAAAGAAAGACAACTAGTCAATAAAGGATAGTCACACCAAACCAAGTTCTGAACCAAAAGGTATTTGCTTTGCAAGTCCTTTTGCCGGCGCACGGGGCGGAGTATTCAACCTTTTGTTGTCGGCGCACCACAAGAGTACACCTAAAGGGACTTCCCATTTTGTAAACAAAATGAAGGTCGCTTCCGATTTCTACACTCGCTATGCTCGTAAGAAATCTAGGTCGCTCGCTAGTCAATTAGCTTTTCTTCTCCAGTCAGGCGCACCACATCAGACTCAAAATTCTCTCCTTGCCGCGGACCGTGGGTACAACTAAGCATTTCAGCTTCTTCGAGCGCTTTAAACGCGTGTCGCGTACCCGCAGGATGCGTGACGACATCTCCTGCCACCAATATTGCTTCATCGATACTCCCTCCCTTTTCCTTTTGCTGACGGCATATCATTGATCCCTTCACGATATAGTCATGCTGAACCGTCTGATTGTGATAGTGATTGCCTCGGACCGCCCCTTTAGTAAAAGTTACGAGCGTAATCGCATCTACGGGAACACCGGTCAAAATATCTTTTATGAAACCGCGCGCGTCGGTATGATTAATTTTTGTTTTTACGATGTTCATGGTGCATAACAGTATATAACACTTTTGCCACCTCCTCACCTAAGACTACCTGCGAAAGCTTGTTGATGAACGTTACCCGCGCAGCCGCACCGAGTCTTTCACGTAATGCGATATCCGATTGAAGCAACAAAATTTTCTCTTTTAAATCGATGGGGTCGCTCGGTGTAACAAAGAGAACATTCTCTTTGTCTCTTAAAATCTCACGGTTACTTACTGAATCTCGTGTGATATACGGCATCCCAAGCGCGAGTGCTTCACTGGTCTTATGCTGAATTGTCCGATCAAGTCGTGAATTGGAACTAAATTGTCCGAGCAAAATATGAGCGGAGAGCATGCGCGTTCTCAAATCATCCGGTTCAAGAAAAAGCGTATTGAGTGTTACATTCGTGAGGCTATTGCTTGTGATATATTCAGAAACTTTTGCCTGCAACTGTCCCCACCCACTAATCCAAAAATGTATCTGTTCGTCTTTTAATAATTTTGCCGCTTCAAGCACTACTTCAATTCCTGTCGCAGGAATAAGTATGCCCCGAAAAGCAACTGTAAAATCCGTTTTCTTTGTAACAGTTGCATCAGGATGAAACAGCGACTCACTCACCCCAGTATAGACTACGTGTAATTTGCGTCGCGGTGCAAAAAAAGTCCGTGCAATAAATTCAAGCTGTGCCTGACTCTCTACCAACACTGCATCGGCTAATTGAAACGAGAGAAAGTCGACCGTCCACCAAAGAAATGCGCGAAACGAATATTTCGGATACATCCCACGATCAAGCACATAAGCTTCATAAGCAGACGCAAGCGCATTGTAGATTATCTTTTTGCGCGAGGAAAGAAATGAAACTACGACTGCCGCGGGACTTAAGTACCCCACCCAAATACAATCAGTTTCTTTTTCTTTTTGTACCAGCTGTCGGTGCAGATTCCAATACTTGGCAAGTCCTTTTTCTTGATTAACGCATTCATCAAACACATGCCCGCGCGCTTTCAGCGCGTCAATATATACTTTGTCCCGAGCCGACGTCGGCAGATAAATACCTGTATAGAGTATGCGTAAGTTGCTATTCATCGCGTAAGGTAAAGATATCATATCCGTGCAATTGTTCCTCAAACGCATAGTGAGTATCGAGCACCGTCTTTGCTTCTGTGCGAAACTTATCACTTCGACCGATAAAAACGGCGACATCAGGCAGTATATTTCCCAACAACGGATTAATACCGATCTGCGGTATCCCAACAATTTCTATCAGGCCTTCCCGTTGCGGATTTTTAACCAAAACGTATAAATCAGCGTTATTGATTATTGCAACCCGTTTTCCTACAAATCGATTATCAAGAATTTGAGCTGTTTTAATTGCGTCTGATGACGTATAGATATCGGAAAAATAAATTAATTGCACTACCTGTACTACCGAAAACACCAGTAAAATGCCTGCGGTAAGAGACGCCACGCGGACACGTCCAAGCACTTTAACCTTTTTCTGGAAAAAATGTGTGGTGATAAATATCGCGTGAGGCAACACAAAAAGAATGAGGAGTTCTGCGATTAAGATATACCGGAGCCAACCGGGGCTACGCAGATAATAGGCAAAAGCAATTACGCTATAGATAATGACAAAATCATAGAGAGAGGCGATCTGGGCGCGACGCGATAGGAAACGTGCCACAACTACGAGAAGAAACAAAACAAAAAAATACAAAAGGGTGGTGGATGAAAAAAACCCAGAAACATTCTGAATGACATTGGTCGAAATGTCAGAACCGTATGGATTCTGGTAAAAAGACGAAATTGTATGGAAGAATTGGGGAGCAAACGGATTTACTCCTACAAACGGAAACCAGAGCAATGCCGCGGGCAACATTCCAACTGCAAGCTGGACAAAGCGCGGAAAGAAACGACGGGGGCGCAACAACAAAACAATAAAGAGAACGGGGAGCAATAGCCCGAACACTGACGGTTTAGTAACCACCGCAAGTCCTAAAAATATTCCGGCAACCGCACATGATTTTTTCTCAAATAGAAAGTATAAACCGATCAGCAAGAAGAAAAATCCCGGGATTTCCCCTACCACAGTCCGGCCACTTCCATAAAACGACGCAAATGTCGCCACAAGCAAAAGCGAGAACAACACCAATTGCGGATCAAAGAAACGCCGGCCAACGAGATATAGTGCAACCAAAACTACAAGCATCCACCCGAGCATGTAAAGCCGCGCAAGAGAGAAACTGAATCCAAACAGATGAAACAAAACCCCAAGCGGTACGGTCACCGGATACCCAGTAGATTGCAACAGATATGAAAAACCAGTATGCCTCTCGGGTGCAAATTCAACATCAAGAAATCCGTCATCCGCAAAATTCTTTGCAAGTTCAATGCTTACCGATTCATCAGTCCAAATACGAGGTTTGGTCGTCAGTGTTGAAAGCGAATACCCTATGACAAACAGAAAAACCAAAGTACCGACAAATAACACAACGCGGTTTTTCCGCAAAAACGCTACAAAAGAGGGTTGAGTTTGTGCATTCATAGTTAACCTCGTTTCTTGGTGAATTTGCGCCCCAAAAATTTGAGTGATTCCCAAACAGTTGTCAGGCCATAGCGAATACTTCGTGAAAGATTAATCGATGAAGCTTCTTTAAAGTAGCGCACAGGCACTGGAATATCCCCGATAGAAAATCCGCGCTCAATAATGCCGAATAACATCTGAGTATCAAAAACAAAATCATCGGAAAAACCGGCGTAAGGAACTTGAGCAAGCACTTCCTTTCGGTACGCGCGCATGCCCGTATGCCACTCCGAGAGATTACGTCCGCTGATCACATTCTCCCAGAGCGTCAGCAAACGATTGGCAATATATTTATACCGAGGCATCCCTCCAGACAAAGCTTCCTGACGGCTTCTGATACGACTCCCCAGCATCACATCAAAATACCCGTCGCGGATAAATTCGACAAAATACTTTACGAGTTTCGGATCATATTGATAATCCGGATGCAACATCACCACAATATCAGCTCCGTGCTCAAGAGCTAATCGATAGCACGTCTTCTGATTGCCTCCATACCCCAGATTTCTATCATGCCGGTAAATCGTAAATGGCTTGGATATTTTTTTCTTGAGTTCCTGCGCAACAAACATCGTGTCATCTCGACTGACATCGTCAACCAAGATAAATTCATGAACCGAATCTTCCGGAACGTCTCGTATCGTCTTTTCGAGGGTTGCGGCCGCATTATAGGCCGGCAATACCACAATTACCTTTGATTTCTCCATAGAAACACTGAAATAAGTGACAGCACCACTGTATCGTAAAATCATAACCGACGCTACTTTTTTCTTGACTTACCATCCAACGAGTGCAATCATAACTCGGCACATAGACCACTGCCTTCATGAAGGAATTTCAGAATAAAACCATACTAGTATTCGGTGGAGCCGGCTTTATCGGTTCTAATTTCATCCGCAAAATTGCAACTGAATCCCCCACAGCCCGAATCGTTAATTTTGACAAACTCACTTATTCTGGAAACCTTCAGAATCTTACTGACCTGAAAAATAAAAAAGGGTATGTATTCGTGCGGGGCGATATCGCCGACAAGCGGCTCGTTGACGAAACATTCAAAACATACAAGCCCTCCTATGTCATAAACTTTGCCGCAGAGACGCACGTAGACCGCAGTATCCATGTAGGCGCAAAGGAATTTATCTCCACAAATGTGCTTGGCGTATTTAATATACTCGAAGCAATCAAAACTGCCCCGACAGTCAAAAAATACGTGCAGGTTTCGACCGATGAAGTCTATGGAAGCCTCCCGCTCGACTCAAAAGATAAGTTCCGCGAGACCACTGCATTTGCGCCAAATGTTCCGTACGCCGCCACTAAAGCTGCCGGAGACCATCTCTGTCATGCCTACTTCAATACGTGGAAAGTTCCCGTGGTAGTCACGCACTGTTCCAACAATTATGGACCATATCAATATCCCGAAAAACTAATTCCCTTCTTTATTACAAGAATGCTGGAGCACAAAAAACTTCCAGTCTATGGCGACGGGAAAAATGTCCGCGATTGGATTTTTGTCGAAGATCATTGTGCCGCACTGATACTCTGTCTCTCAAAAGGAGTTTCTGGACAGACATATAACATCGGCGCCGATCAAGAAATGAGCAATCTCGATATTGCTGCCAAGATTCTCAAGAAATTCGGAAGGACCCGCTCGGATATCGAATTCGTAACCGATCGTCCGGGGCACGATCGCCGCTACGCGATTGATCCCGCAAAAATAAAAGCCGAATTGGGATGGAAACCAGCATATACTTTTTCACAAGCGTTTGAACTCACGCTCGAATGGTACATAGGCCACGAAAAGTGGATAAAAGATATACGAGTAAAAACAGGGTCGTTCAATCCTCATATCAAAACAAAGAAATAATATGAAAGGCGTCATACTCGCGGGAGGCCTCGGCACACGGCTTCACCCGCTGACAAAAATCACCAATAAGCATCTCCTGCCAATCTATGACCGGCCGATGATTCTCTATGCGATAGACACGCTCAAAAAATCAGGACTTGAGGAAATCCTGATCGTCTGCGGACGCGAACATGCCGGACATTTTATGAATTTCTTGGGTTCCGGAAAAGAATACGGAGTCAAGCTCTCATACGCCCTGCAAGACAGAGATAACGGCGGAATTGCAGACGCGCTCTCCTACGCCGAGGATTTCTCGGACAAAGACAGTATCGCTGCGATTCTGGGAGATAACATCTTCCAATATGATTTTAAACAGGCAATTCAAAAATTTGAAGACGGTGCAAAGGCCTTTTTCAAACAAGTTAAAAACCCTCGGCGGTTTGGTGTTCCAGTCTTCAACACAGACAAGACAAAAATACTGAAAATCGAGGAGAAGCCCAAAAATCCGAAGTCAGACTTCGCCCAAGTAGGATTCTATCTGTATGACCATTCAGTATTCGCGGCGATCAGAAAATTGAAACCGTCTGGGCGCGGAGAGCTTGAAATTACTGATGTGAATAATCTCTTTCTCAAACGAGGACAATTGCATTTTGAATTTATCAAAGGGTTCTGGTCAGATGCAGGTACGGTTGAATCGCTCTTTGCCATCAGTACTCTCATCGCACGGCAAAAAACCAAAAAAAAGGAATCAAAGCGACATGACTAATCCCCCGAGAAAAATACTGGTATTGGGAAACGGCTGGATCGGAACAGAGATTGCGAAGTTCTTTTCTGCACAAACATCTGATATGCATCTCGAAACCGGCAGCGAACTTCCGGAATCCCTTTGGAAGGGAGTTAATGTCGTTATAAATGCAATCGCCAAAACAAACATAGACTGGTGTGAAAATCACAAACAAGAAGCTCTGCAATCTAATGCGATTGTTGCTACAGAACTTGCAAAGCAATGCCAGAAACGAAACATAACATACGTATTTATTTCTTCAGCCTGCATATTTGAAAGTAAAAACACGCGCGATATAAAATATGAGGATTCAGAACCAAAACCGCGCTGTTTCTATTCGGAAACAAAAGTCTTGGCGGAGAAATTGATACAAGAAGCGTATCCACAAACGCTGATCGTAAGAATTCGTCTACCACTGTCAGAAACTCCCCATCCCCGCAATACCGTCACAAAAATTCGCTCATACGAAGTATTAAGCAACCAGCAGGAATCTGTGACCGTGATCGAGGATATGCTTCCCGCACTTAAGAAACTGATCGACAAAAGAGCGCAGGGTATCTTTCATCTGATCAACAAAGGAACGGTCAGTCCTGCACAAATCGGAAAATCGCTCAAACACTCATTTAAAATTTGTTCAAAGAAAGAACTCGACGAAACACTTTGCAAAGCAAACCGAGCTCGGCGCGTCACCGTCTTCGCCAGCTCAAAGAAGACCTCTTTGCTTCCTGATATTAAAAAGAGACTCCCTGAAATTGCAAAAAAGTATCTCTCGCTGGCTTAATCTTGCTTCTGATCCGATACAATCTTGCCATCTTTGAGTGAAATCAGGCGGCCGGCCATCTTCGCATATTCCTCTTCATGCGTCACCATGACGATCGTCTGCCCTTCTTTGTGTAATTGCAAAAACGTATCAATGACCGGCCGCGCGCTGGTTGAATCTAGGTTTGCTGTCGGTTCGTCAGCAAATAAAATATGCGGGTGATGCACAATCGCGCGAGCAATCGAAACTCGCTGCTGCTGACCCCCCGAAAGTGCGCTTGGCAAATTCTGCATCTTGTCAGAGAGATTCACACGCGCAAGCGCTTCTTCTGCCTTTTTAAAGGCAAGCATTTTTGACATTCCCTGCATCAGCATCGGAAGTGCCACATTTTCAAGCGCATTCAGTTCCGGAAGCAGTGCGTAATCCTGAAACACATATCCAAGTTCTTTGAGGCGGAATTCTGTTTTCTGGCGTTCATTTAAATCGGCAGTCCGTATGCCGTCCAGAAAAACATCCCCTGCAGTGGGAACATCTAGAAGCGACAACTGATACAAAAGCGTTGACTTTCCTGCTCCCGACGGCCCAATAATTGCCACGAACTCTCCAGAATTAATTTCAAGGCTGATCTCTTTGAGGACAGTAATTTCCAAATCACCTTTCCCGAAACTTTTTACTAATTGCGATGCTTTTATCATGTATGTTCGGGAAGATTAGCGTCCCAATATTGAATCAAGTGTATTCTTCCGAACAATCAATTTTGCCGGCACATAGCCGGCAAGCAGGGTAACTACCAAAAGGATGGCAACGCGCAAAAACGCGCTTCCGTAGGTCGCCACAAGGATTCCATCAGAGAACGGGAAATTGATTGGATATGCGTCAAAATAGGGCTTCAGGAAGGCAAATACGAGGACTAAACCAACGACAGACCCAACTATTCCATAGAATAAGGCTTGAAAAATATAGGAGATCTCAATCGCGAGCGGGCTGATGCCGATACCTTTCATAATGCCGATAAACTTGCGTTTCGTGACTGCATTGATAAACACAACAATAAAAATTGTGATCGAGGCGACAATGAGTGCAAATGACGAAAGTGCGTTACCAAGAATTCCCATGGTCATCTCAATGTCACGAAGAAAGGACGGAATTGCTTCTGCGCTTGTTTGTATGCGCGCCACATCCGGACCAGTAAACGCGGTGGTCTCTGCAACTAGTGTTGAAGCAAACGAGTCGTCTGTCTTCACCGCAATCTCCTGCACCTCCTCTTTGTTGACCGGAATCATACGTTTAAGTTCCCGATCATTTATAAACGCACGCGTTGAAATTTGATCAACTTTGCTCTTCACAATTCCCTTTACAATAAAATCTTTCCGAACAGGACCATCAGCAGAGGCAAGCGACACACGAACACGAGTCCCCACGCGCACGTTGGTCAAAAGAGTTATACCGGGGATATTTGCATCAGCAAAAGAGGAATATTCCTTGATCATGTTGGCACCGATAAGCATGTAACCATCCTCGTTTTCATCAAGCATCTCGCCTTCAACTACAAAACGAGAGAAGCGAGTCACTATTTCTTCCTCTACCGGCTCAATTCCCACGACCTGCATGCTGATTTTGTTTGGCTGTTCATTTTTTCCGGGGAGATCGGTGAGCGTGCCGAGGATTTCTGCTCCAGCCACATGTCGTGCAGAAAGAGCTGTCACACGCGGATGACTACGTAAAAACGAGATAAGATCTGCGGAATGCTCGATATGATCAAGTTGCGGTGCAGTGGTAATAATCATCTCTCCTGAATAACTCTGCTTGAATGCTTCAAACGATCCGGAAATAAGACCCAAGAGAAGTCCTGAAACAACCACAAGATTGAGAAAAGTCAGCACCATGATAGAGATAATCAGCGTGGTAGTTCCTTTGCTTGAACGGCGTATCTGCCGCACACCTAAAAACCAACCGACGCGCAGTGCATCGGTCAATTCGCGCTTCAAATCAATAATCCGCTTCATATAACTTCTCTAGCCTACACGAAAATATGAATCTTTTCTACGTGCTATCTCTTATTTGAAAAATGCTGGCGAATAGGGCAGAATGCTTCCAGAACAATAAACCCCGTTACGAAAGGCTGATCATGTCTGCACACAAGGACATTCTGTTTGCGTTCGATCTCGACAACACCGTGTTCAGAAACCACGACACGTGGGATCGCATTTTCAAAGAGACAAGTCTGGCACTATTTGGCGTCCCGCTTCTCTACACTCGACACGTTGACGGAACACTCGACACACACTTCACCAGTCGAAATTTGAGAGACACATTGAGTGTGCGATTGCAGGAGGCCCAGATTCCTGAAGACGCACTTACCTTCCCGACATTTCTCGATCGGTTCAATACTGAAGCGCTTCGCGTGCGAGGACCCATCAAAGCCGAAAAATTCGACGGGGTTGATGCGTTCATCGAACATGTCGGTGACACACGTCGATTCGCCACGTGGCGTCCCGCGATTGTTACCGCCGGCGATAAATGCATCCAGATTCGCGCGTTGGAGGCATTGAAGCTCCTTAACCGCTTCGACATGAGTTATTCGTTCTTTCAGGGAGACAAGGCAAGCAAGGTCGAAGCCCTTGCATGGATTGCGCAAACACTTCGTCCGCATGCACTCGTGTACTTTGGCGACACACCTGCGGACATGCAAGCTCTCTGCCACCCCGCTGTGCAAGTCCAAGAAAAGATCGCGGTCGGTGTCACCGTTGCCAAACTAGTGACGCCTGACATGCTCCGCGACGCTGGCGCACATCTCATCCTTGATGATTTCAGGAATGGCGCATTCCAGAAACTCCGAGATTTCTTGGTGACCTGACACCGAGTTCAACCCCCCGCCGCCTCGTCCCTTCAGGGACAAGCGGCGGTTTCTTTTTTATTGATGGACAAAAGTACAAAAATGACTAGTATCTGAATTAGAAAAAGCCGTTTGAAACGGCCAGTCAACACCGAATCCCTTACCGAATGAAAACAAACAAATGGACGGTCTATGCAGAGCGTGGTGTGTCGCCTGACAAAGCGGACGTGCACAAGGCAGTTGCAAAACTGAGCCAAGGTCTCTTCCCCACCGCCTTCTGCAAGATTCTTCCTGACGTACTTGCGGGAAGCCCCAACCACTGCAACATCTTGCACGCAGACACGGCGGGCACACTTGCGGGTCTCGTCTGGCTTGTGTGGAAAACCACCGGCAATCTTGAAGCGGTAAAATCTGCATCCATCGCGGCACTCGTCATGAACACTGACGATGTCGCCTGTGTTGGTGCGGTGGACAACTTCCTCGTCAATCAGACGGTCGGTCGCAACAGCTTCGTCGTCCCTGCGGAAGTTCTTGAAGCGGTGATCGCCGGAGCACAAGAGTTCTGCGACATGCTCGCGAGCTTGCAAATCAAATGTGTCTTCGCGGGCGGAGAAACTGCCGATGTTCCCGATATTGTGCGAACACTCGACGTCGGCTCAAGTCTTGCGGTTCGTATGAAGCGAAGCCACATCATCGACGCGGGCCGCATGGAACCCGGGGATTACATTATTGGTCTCAGTTCCACTGGGACAGCGGAGTGGGAAAAAGGAAGCAATTCCGGCATCGGCGCAAACGGTCTTACCAATGCACGACACGATCTCCTCCGACCACTGTATCGGAGTATCCGTGATTCGCACGCACCGCAAATGAGAAAAGGTCTCGCATACCGCGGGCCGTTCAAATTCGAAAACCAGTTGCCTGAAACACGCTTCACCATTGCGGAAGCACTCACTTCACCGACGCGCACCTACCTGCCCATCGTGAAAGACATTCTCCGCACAGTTGGACGCAAACACATCAAGGGAATTATCCACTGCTCCGGTGGCGGGCAAACCAAAATCGGAAAGTTTGGACCAGCACACAACCGCTACGTTAAACACACCATGTCTCCTGTTCCTCGCCTGTTCGAAACAATTCAAAAGGTGTCAGGACTCACGTGGTGGGAGATGTACAAAGTCTTCAACATGGGACACCGAATGGAATTCATTGTGCCTGATGCGAAAATAGCGCAAGACTGCATTGACGTCTCGTTTGGGTACAGAGTCCCAGCACAGGTTGTTGGCCACATTGAGGTTCGGCCTTCCAATGAACCGGAGAGGGTTTTTATCACTCTACCCCATTGCCCAACAACGGTGCTCAAGTATTGAACCTACAGCAACCCCCCGCCGCCTCGTCCCTTCAGGGACAAGCGGCGGTTTCTTTTTTGAGGTATCTTATTGAATCGTCACTTTCTGCACCACCACCTCATCAACTGGACGATTGGCTTCAGCTGTCGGAACATTCTCAATTTTTTGAACCACATCAATGCCTGAAATTACTTTTCCAAAGACCGTGTGTTTGGAATCCAAGTAGCTATTATCAACGGTGTTAATGAAAAATTGACTGCCATTGGTATCGGGACCAGCATTTGCCATAGAGATGGTACCAGCTATATTTTGATTGTTGTTGGAAATTTCATCAGCAAACTTATACCCCGGACCACCCGTACCCCACCTCTCCTGCATTGATAGATCTTTGCTCAACGGATCACCTCCCTGAATCATAAATCCTTTAATCACTCGATGAAAACGAGTGCCGTTATAAAATCCAGACTCTGCAAGTTTTACAAAATTATTCACCGTATTGGGCGTAGCTTCAGCAAATAGCTCAATCTCAAACTTCCCTTTATTGGTCTCAAAAATTGCACGCATAGGTTTTGATATTTGTGTAGGAATCTCTGAATTCTCTACAGCCGCGGTTGCCTGCTCTTGATCTAGCACAAACGGCGCAAAAGAATCCTGCCCTCCCTTATTATGAGTAAAGAAAAAATATCCTCCGACAACGAGGACAACGATTGTTAACGAAATAAAAACTCGATTCATAACGAGAAATAGTGTACCGCAAAAATTGGAAGGGGGCTACTGGGGAATCCTCCGCACCACCCCCTTGTCGGCGTCGACTTCAAGCATGTCGCCGTCTTTGAAAACCTTTGTGGCGATTTTGGTGCCGATCACGCACGGTTTTTTCATTTCACGAGCTACTATGGCGGCATGACAGGTGATGCCTCCCTCATCAGTGACAAATGCAGAAGCTTTTTGCATTGCTGGAATATAATCAGGAGTCGTCATTGGAGAAAGTAGTATTTCCCCTTCTTGAAGAGTTTGTATCTCACTTTTGCGTCGTAAAATTCTAACACGACCTTTTGCTTTACCTTTATACGCAACATTCCCTGAAATTTCTTCAACAAAAGATGTGGGAATATTTTCATGTCTGAAAAGGTACTGCGGGTGCTGTTGTTCAAACTTCTCTAACCTAATCTTTTCATAGTAACTTTCTGGTATCAATACTGACGCCTGCAACCTCGCCTGCAGTTCAAGAATCGCAGGTACGGCAGTAATTTCCTTACTGAGTATGGTTGTCTCACATCCACTGACCTGTGGGTACAATGAGACTAACGTATTACGAATCGTTTTGTCTGAGTCCTCAAAAAATGTGTCTCGATCTCGAACTTTTAATGCTTTTTCCCTCAATTTCCGTGGCGTCCGTTCATCAACAGCAGAATAGTAAAAAACGAGAAACGCCGCATCTGCTAAAAATGCAGCGGCAATGAAAGCCTGAAGCTCCTGCAGAGATGATAGTTCTTTCTCTTTCCAGCCAAACTCAAGTGGTTTAATTAAGTTTTTGTACCAAGCAATTGAACGATCTAAAAAGTCTGGGTCGCTGGTATTCTTTTCTAATAGAGAGTCTTTTAACCATTGAAGTGCTTCGACATTTTCCCATACCTCTATGGCACCTTCGTTCATGTAATACACATTGAAAGGAGCGCAGGGATTCTTCTTTTCCAAGAATACATCAAGTCCGTGTTGTTGACCGTAATACCAAGTCTCCTGAAGAATCAGACTTACATCTCTCGTGTAAGCTTTTTCAAAGTGATACTTCATTTCTCCTGCCATAAATATACTCTATCCCAAAAACCTGCAAAATTCTAACTCCAAGAAATGTTTGACATATTCACTTCTTAATGCCAATATGTTTTCTGGCTCCCGAACAAACCTCCACGTTTTACCGATATGCTAAGCACACCTCAAATACGAGATCTTATCGACCGCGTCTGTGGACAACAGACCGCAATCCGTGATGAACTCGGTGTCAAAGATGGCAACGAATTACTCTGGGCTGAACTCTCGGACAGCATCCAACATGAGATCGACTGCGCCGGCTGGCCATCCACGGTGGTCATCAAAGGCCGCGCCGCGATGGAGGAGTGGGTGGAAAAAATCCCCGCCCTCTGCTGATGTCGACCCACAAAACACGCCGCCTCGTCCTCACTGGACAGGTGGCGGTTTCTTTTATAACCTCTACAAAATCCCGTCCCACTCTTTATAGAACCGATCCAAATATTCCTCCATAAATTCATGCCGCCTCGAAGCGATAGCTTGTGCAGATTTTGTATTCAGTCGGTCTTTGAGCAAAAGCAATTTTTCATAAAAATGATTGATGGTTGGATTCTCACTCTTTGAATATGATTCTTTGGTTCTATGCATACTTGGTTTAACCGCCGGATCATACAAAAGTCTTCCCTTGTGACCGCCATACGCAAACGCCCGCGCGATACCGATGGCACCGATTGCATCCAATCTATCTGCATCCTGTACCACTTTTCCTTCAAGAGTCGAAGCTTCTGTCTTTACTCCTGCCCCCTTAAAACTAATTTCAGAGATTATCTTCTGTACGCGCTCAATTATTTCTGGTGCCACCTTATGCGCCACCAACATCTCTCCTGCTACACGCGGACCAACCGTGTCGTCACCTCCGTGAAATTTCCAATCGGCAATATCATGCAAAAGCGCAGCAAGTTCAACTACAAACATATCTGCCTTCTCTTCTCTTCCAATATGCTGTGCCATCTTCCACACGCGATAAATGTGCCACCAATCGTGGCCAGACCCCTCTCCACCAAGTTTCCCCTTCACTTCATCCGCTATCACCGCAATCAAATTCTGTTCGTTCATAAAACAAGTATAGCAAAATTCATAGAGCACAAAAGCCCCGCCTTTAGGCGGGGATTTTGCTAGATATATTAGAGAAACACTTAAACGGCTATGAGAGGTGCTTTGAGACGAGTTTCGTCATCTCAAACATGTTCACCACTGCCTTGCCTCCAAATACTTTCTTCAAAGCTTCATCGGCAATGATATTGCGCTTGTTTGTTGGGTCTTGCAAGTTCTTTCCTTTGATATAGACCCAGAGCTTCTTAACGACTTCTGATCGAGGCATTGGTCCGGCCCCAACCACAGCTGCCAAATCGGCACTAACGGTCAACGGCTTCATAAATGCAGAGTTTTCTTTCGCCATATATATAGTTATTTAGTAACGAGAGTATTGTACCACCCCTCCTTCCCCTCCGCCAGTCTAATCCTGCACGGTCAAACCTTACAATACAAAGTTGCCTATATTGGGGCATTTGCTATATAATCTCGCCATGGTACGTATACATTCATTCTTTAGCTTCTCTTTTGAGAATTCGGACAGCCGAAGGGTGAATTAGCGTATATAAAATCTCAAGACAAATACGCCGCCGCCCCTTCGGGCGGCGGCTTTGTTTTGATATTAGTTCCTCGACAACCCCATACATGAAAGGACACAAACAGATGAAAAACATAACCTTCTTAGAACCCTTTGGTGCAACCTTCTCACACGATGCTTACAATGTGCTTGCAAGCGTCTACGGAACTCCACCAGCAATCGAAAGTGGTGCAGGCGCAAACTATGTACCCGCCGCCGAAAACAGAGCTATCCTAAAACACATCTGTGCGCATGGCGGTTACGGCTCCATCGCCATGGAAACACTCGCAGAAGGCAGAGTGGCAGAACCACTTGAATCGTTCATTGATCTGCTCCCAGAGTATGGGAGAAACGAATCGTGCCCCCTGCATGTGGTGGGAGCAATCCGCCTAACAATCCACTTCTGTCTGATGGTTCGGAAAGGAGTATCCATCAGAGAGGTGCGAGAAATTATCGCTCATCCCAAATCGTTCGGGGCATGCAGAAGACGAGTCGCTGCAACTTCCCTGCCTACACTGCACGTCAGAACCAACGGAGAAGCGGCGCGATTGGTTGCAGAAAGCACTGAACATGCATTCTCTGCTGCACTGGGACCAAAATCTGCTTCAATCAAATACAATCTGGAAGTGCCTAATGAAGCATTTGAGGATGTGAAAGCGGTTACCACATTCTTCCTCATCGCACCAAAAAGCCACCGAGTGCAAATTGGGAAGGAAAATCGAATGCTTATCGTCTTTTCCATTCCCCATCGTTCGGGAGCTCTGGTGAAAGTACTAAGACTATTTGAGCGCGAAAGGGTAAGCCTAGAACACATACACTCCGTATACGCGGGCAATCGGACTTACCGCTTTGCCCTAGAACTTGAATGTTCTCACCGGAAACTCCCCGCGCTCAAGAGAGTGCAGAAGGAGTTAGCAAATCGTGTTGATCAATATCTCTCGTTTGGTCCTTTCGAGATTCTTTCTAAGTGACACCGACGCCGCCCCTCGCATCCTGCGGGGGCGGCGGTTTCTTTTCTGTATAAATTAACTGTGTAAAGAATTAATTGATTTCAGAGGCTTTGAGTACCATCTCTATCTCGGGAATGATGTTACCGCTCTTCATTTTGAAACGCTCTTCACTAAACTGCCTACCAGTACTTTTAAATCCCAACTTCTCATAAAACGAGATCGCCTGTTTGTTATAAGAGGCCGCTCGTACGAAAATATCTTTGTCTGTGCCAAGAAATTCCAACGCTTCTTGCCACAATAATTTCCCCACTCCCTGACCTTGATATTCAGGAAGCACATATAATCCTTGTAATTCATGGGAGTTGTTTCCTCTTTGTACACGACACACTCCCACCACTTCTGAACCAACTTTTGCGACTAAAAATTTTTGACCGGAAGGCGGATTAAGTAAGTTTTCTGTCCGCTGTTGAAGAATTTCGGCCGAAAAGGAATCCTTAAAACGATCCTCAACATCATCTCTTGTAATGCCTACTTCCTCATTCGGATACGTATCAAGCCATGTCTGATAAAAGACATTCTGTATACCCACAGCGTCCTCAGCTGAAGGAGTCGAAATAACTATCTTGGGTTGTTCAGAAAGTTCTTCCACCATAATTCATATCTAACAAAAATACATTAACTAATGTCGTAATCAATTCGAAGATAAGGCCGGTAGTGGAGATCATATATTTTATTGTACCATCTAACTTGTGTAAAAAAGGAGAGGCCGCGCATGGAAATGCGCGGCCTGCGAAAGACCTATCAACTCACCCGCAGTGATTGGGTTCGCCGTATTGGAGAACGAAGAGCATATCCTCGTGCTTGTGGTCTGACTGTGCCTGAGTCTCTCGGTACCAATACCGTAATCGATCATCATACACATAGCGGATACCGCACGTGCAAGTGAATGGAGAATCGCTCCCGTGTGGCATTCGTGGGGGGTTCGAGTTCATGTCTTTGCAGAGTTCACAAGCTTCCGCCTGTCGATTCCGTTCCCCTTCAGCAACACGAGCTCGTACGATTGCCTTCGCGGCTTCCACTTGAGCTTGCGTCGCAGCTACCGTTTTAGCAACCCATGCATAAAGTTCTTGGAGTTCTCCGTCAGAAAATGACGAGCTCTCCCGGTCGCCGATATCATATCGACCAACACGAGGGGTGTCTGTCACTCCTCTGTCTTCTCGTGGAGGACGGCCACTAAACTCGAGTACATCGTGAAAATGCTCGCCGTAATAAGTGAGAAAGAGATATCTACCCTCCACCTCTTCCGCGAAATTGAGTTCAATGGGAAGGACTGGTCGAAGTACGGCACGGAATCCAAGCAACCGTTTATGGTCCAACTTTGTTGGTTCGGTCATAAGATCTGCCTTTGGTTTGAGGTTCTTTCAGAACAAAATTAACACTCTAGATGGTGCTCGTCAATAACGCTCGGCATAAATTAAAATGATACACGTGGCGTTCCCATTCGAGGGAAAGAGGCATTTTTGAACCGCGAGAAAATAGTGAGTAGCGAAGAAAGCGAATGGCGAATAGGATGGAAATTTTTAGATTTTCAAGACATACACCGAGCCACTGCCAGACAGAGATTTTGCCTCGGCGGAAAACTTCAAGCTCGATATAGTGTTTCCATTTCTCCCGCCAAACACGTGGGTCAGATGAAACGGGCACTAACATGAAATTTTTAGTCGTTACAATCACCACATCGGTTTTCGGATTAATCCGCTCATGAATCGGTTTTATGAATTCTGTTACTGCACTTTTGTGAAAAAGACGCATCTGGCGAGTTGGATAGGTTGCCGCACGCTCAATCACCTCCCCATCTATTTCATATTTCCTATCAACCCAAACGGCGGCCGGCTTGCCGGCCGCGATTTCTCTGATTTCAGAGACCAATGCTCGTGTTAAAACTTCATCCGAATCAAGATAGAAAAACCAATCCTGCGTTGAAACGTGTAGTGTCTGATTACGTACCCCCGCAAAATCTTTAATTCTCCCCTCTGCGTCTTTAAACACAGGGTCTTGGGGAATGATACGCGCGCCGTAGGCGCGCGCGATATCGAGCGTCCGATCAGTCGAACCACCGTCGCAGACAATAATCTCGGCAAACTCTTTTGCCGATTCCAATGCGCGCGCCAGTGTCTCTGCGCTGTTTTTCGTCAACACCGCAACCGTACATAAAATTTTGTTTGGCACGCTTTAATCCTAAACTAGGCCTCTCTTTATTACAACCTGCAAACAAACAAACGAAAACCGAGGACGTTTGTCCTCGGTCTCTGAAAACTTCTTCGGGTTAACCCAATCATGCCCTCGGGGCAGTCGCTGAAACTGCGGAACGATTGACGAATTCACGGAAAGCCGCAAACGCATGTGGGTTCGTCCGGAGGACAGGTTCCGTGAGCGGGTGTCCCACATGCGCGATATCAGGTGGAAACGGATAGATATCGAAAATCGCCTTATTGAGTCCAGAATGCGAGTTACCGTCTTTTCCCACTTTGACCACACGCTCAAACGTGAGTTGTTTTCCGCGAAATGCAGCACAGCCAACAAACCACTGCTTGATCTTTGCTATGCGCTGACCGACAGTGTCGCTCCCATCAACATATGCCATGCGTGCGTCCTTGTCGCCAATCCTGAAATACACCAAAAACAGTGTGTTTGCGTAGGTTTGGTACAGTTCATGAACCTCCTGATGAGTACGAGATTCGTTCCGAAATTGTGGAGCACTGTTGAGATCCAACTTGCTGAAAAAATCCGGACGGATGAGCACGAAACCCACTTTCCATCGAACAATCTCTCTCAGTGTCCTGTCGCCAAGAACTCCCTGTAAATTGAGCAGTATGAGTGGCTCAAGCCAAGGGTACTGGACTGCAAGACCATCGTACGTTTTTAACTGCATCTGACCTCCTTTGCCATATAGGCGTTGGATGTTGAGGAACGCAGGCATGGGATATACCCACTAGCAACCTTATGTTCCAAGAAAGATAGTACAATTGAAAAAAGGTGACGTCAAGCCGTCTTTCTATCCCTATTTGGTGAGTTCTTTATAGAGCCGTTTACCAAGCATCTCAAGACTGTGCTGTTCGACTGCAAGTATTCGCAATTCCCTTCCTAGCTCTTGTTTGGCCGCATTAGATAGTGAAAGAAGATGTTTTAATTTTCCAGCCAATTCCTCCGCATCATCCTGCGGGAATGAAAATCGCTCGCCAGCCAACTGTTTGAAATCCAAGCTTGATGCAACCACCAGACATTCGCACCCTGCCGCTTCAAAAAGCGTCTTGTCATACATTCCTGAAGGAGAGAGGTTCACAAATATCTCATGCGCCGAAAAAACGCGGGGGCCTTCTGCATGCGGTACGCCAGCAACAAAACGCACTTTTTGCGCAAGTCCTTTATCTTGTACTTTCTTTTTCAGCTGTTCAAAGAAACCTGTATCTTGCGGAAGCGGAGAGCCGTAGAAACTTGCGGAGAATTGTACATTATCACTTGAGAGCAGCGCGAGTGCCTCAAGTAGAATATTCGGTCGTTTGGCAGGGGAAATACGAGCATAAAAAAGAATGGAATTGGGAATTCGAGAAACATTAGCAACCGGCCGAAAGAGCGTGATATCTACCCCAACAGGCATAACCACTGTTTTTCTGAATTTTGCAGTATAAGAAAATTTCGATGTGCAGAAAACTTCTGTGCAAAATGCCACAGCAATTCTAGTCAGCCAAGATCCTGCATAGTGATTGCGCCACATAAAAATAGGCTTGCCCAAAATCTTCCAGATCAATCCCCCGAGCAAGATATATTCTTGATTCATGTGCACCAACACCACATCATACTCTCTTCGATTTTGTACGATATATCGTACAAAATTCTTCAGATACTTCACTTGTGATCTTCCCCCTTCTTTTCCAAGCGAAAAAACAGAAACATTGGCGGGCAAATGATATTCCCCTTTTTCAAGGCAAATCACGCTGATATGGGAAAATCGCTTGGCAAATTCAGCAAGCCAGCCGTGCACAAACCCTAACACGGTATTATTTGCATCTATCTTCTGGGTAATAAAAAGAAGTTTCATATGTATGCAATCAGTCTATACAATAGGACGAAACACGCAATCTTATGATCCCCTTTTAACGCACTTTCTTTGCTATCACGTAGAGATGCGTCGCGACTGCATCCGCGCCTGGCATCCAGTAAAAAAGAAAGTCTAAGAATTTAAGTGGACCCATCACCACCATCAACAAGTGCGTAATAAAGGGGGCGGCCTTGCGCGATCCGAAAGAAAGAATCACCCCAAACCAATACGCAAGAAACATGATGAGTGCACTTAACGGCCCTGACCGCACACCACTCTCGACAATTTCCATATCTTTAAATAAATGTTTGAGCCCGCTTATCGTCCAACGATTGAAATCATCAGGAGAAGCGTGATATGGATGAATAAATGGTGCGCTTGTATAGAGATACCCTCCTTTCTTTAGTATACGCACCATTTCAGATACCACTGTGTTGGGGTCAGCAACGTGTTCTAAAACCGATTCAGAAACAACGGCGGGTATCGATCCATCTGCAAATGGGAGTGCGGCAGCATCGGCAACAATGTCTACTTCGGGAAACGGAAAAATATCTACGTTCACGAATTCTGCGCCCAATCGCTCGGGACCTGATCCGACATCAACAATAAGTGTTCCTGACGGAATATATTTTCTGATTCTACGCGGGCCATTGACGAGCATCAATACCGGACACGCAAAATGCCACACAGCGTAATAGAGACGGGGAAATTGTTTGAGAAACGACTTAAGCCAGTTAATACCGCTTTCATGTTCTTCGCGAAAATCAGCGACGAGTTTTTCTGACATCAGAAATGGTCTCGACACGTCATCAATCGAATACTTTTTTCCATTCCGCGCGATAAGAAAATTTCCTTCTCGCTTCAAGGGAAAATGCTCTTCTGGATCGACAATCAAATTCTTCGTATCTTTCACCTCGGTGGCCGCAGTTTTCCGCAAATTCCCGAACCGATCTTTCAGAATTTCAATAATCGCCTGTATGCCGTCCCGATAACGTATCTTCTTCCCCTCTTCGACACTGCGGGGTGTATGTGAAATGGGATGCTCCACAATCCGGAAACCTGATCGAATCGCGCGGACAGTAAATATCAGTTCTGATTCAAATTTGCCTGCGACAAAAAGATTCTTTGCCTGCGCGGGAAAAAGTTTATACCCCGTCCATACGTCGGTTAACGTAACAAAATAGAGCGTATTGATAAGTTTGGTGATCACCCATACGCCTGCACGCTGGACAAAAAACCCTCGGCGCTTTTCATGATGGAGATTGCGAGAACCGTATACCAGTGTCTTCTCATCCACTGCTTGATTGAGCAGTGCGGGAATCTCGCGAGGCTCGTATTCAAGATCCGCATCTTGAATAATGAGAAAATCTCCAGTCGCAACAGTAAGACCCTTCTTCACTGCACTCCCCTTTCCTGCATTTTCTGTATTCCGAATGACCGTAATCTTGCCTTGATGCTGCGCCAAAATGTCAGGGGTTGTATCTTTTGAGGCATCGTCAACCGCAATAATTTCTATCTGCCAATTTGGAATCTTAAGTCCAATCACCTTCTGTAATAATTCAGGCAATGTCCGCTCTTCGTTATAAATCGGAATGATAATAGAAAGTTTAGGCATGGGGTGAAGTCTGAACTCGAATAAATGTCCGTACAGAATGCCACAACGCAGATAAACTGTACACGGCGAACGTAAATATAAAGACATTCACGGGAACCCTGAATCGAGCATTCATTCCAAACCCATTCACGGTGGTCAGGAAGGCAAAATACGCGACAATGAAAAGAGCTATAAGTGCGTACGAGGACACCTTTCCTTTCCAAAGATATCGTATCCCGCCAACAAGAAATAAAAGTGTCATTGCAATCCAAAACAAACGCCCAAGCAAAACGAGAATGGCCGGAGAAGCTATATACGCGGAAATGATGCCTGCAAGCCTCACCGGCTCGGTAAAGAGAATCGTAAGTGCAGGCTTATCCAAAAGGTTGGGCACGCGCACCCCTGCATAGCCTAAAACAGTCAGCATGCCGTCATGCGTAAAGAACGTCATCATACTGATGCCAACAGATTTTACCAATGCGGTTTTGTGCAAAGAAATAGTCGAAAGGGCTTTTTCAATATAATAATCTTCAGTTGCAAGCGTGATATCGCTTCCGGTTAGATTGTTCCGAAACGTCAGAGCACTGTGTTCAGTCGCAAAATCAGTGCCGTTATCTATGGCAAGAACTGTGGGCATAAGATACTGGTAGAGATTAAACGAGGCCTGCGCACTTAATCCCCATACGCCAAACTCTTTATAGTTTCTATAGAGCCACGGACTGATCACCAGCATGCTAATCACAAAGAAATACAAGGCGTGCATGCACAATGTCTTTGAAATTTTTTTTCTGAAAATGAGGAAAAGGGCGATCGGAATCAATACAGGAAAAAATTGCACCGTAGGTTTGACGAGAATCGCCAGCCCCAAAAACACCGCAGACCAAATGATAGATCGCGTACTTGGCTGTTTGATGTATTTAAACAAAAACAAGAGTGAGATGAATAAAAAGAATGTAAAAGGAGTCTCCGATATGGTCAGTACCGAAAGAAGAATCGCGTACGGTTCAAGCGCCAAAAGAATCCCGACAAAGAAAGCAAGTCTGTCAGATACAATATAGCGCGCAAGACACATGCCAAGCACAGGTATGAAACTTGCAATAAGCATTTCAAATATAAAGACTGGGATATATGAACCAAAAAGCTTGGCAATAAACGCCATAATAAAAATCCACGCGGGCGGGCGCAAAGGATCGGGAGTGTACACTGGCCCTGTATCAAACGAAAACCCGTTCCCATCGATAAGATTTCTGCTGATTTCATAATATCCGTCTTGGCCTCGAATGGTGTCTATAAAATTTCCCTCTGCTGCATCAAGATTAATGCAGAAAAGCACTAGGCGAAGGACGAGTGCGAGAAAGAAAATACTCGCGCCAATCTTATGTTTCTTTAACCACTCAAATAGATTCATACGCATCATGATAACAAGTTTTTCAAGTAAAAGTCAGCGTAGGACTACTGTGTCGATTCCAAGACACGTTGATCACGATTAAAAACAAAACGTCTGTACAAAAAGAAACTTTCCGCCGCAACAATAATCCCAGCGATTAGCTGCGCGCCAAAATACCAAACGCCAAGCATATCGACAAACACATACACCAAGAGCGTATTGAATCCTAGATTGGCAACAGTAATGAAGAGATACAAAATGAGCTGGCGATGTGCCGCTTTGAGCGCAGTATCGCCGAATGTAAAATACTTCTGCATAAAAAAACTCACTAAAAAACCTGCTAGAAACGCAAGTATCGAAGCGAGTAAATAATGCACATGAAAGATTTCTACTAAAAGAGAGAGTAGTGAAAGGTTTGCAACCGCCGCACTTCCTCCAGATACGAGGTATTTCACGTACACACGAAAACGAAAAACAACTGTAAACAAAAACGGACTCGCGCGTTTAAGCGTTGTCCAGAAGAACGTCTTTATCTTGGTGTAATACGAAATCATTGCACAGGTTTTGCAATACATTGTTCAATGTTTGCCCGATACCGTTTTATGTACTCTTCTTCAGAAAACAGGAGCTTCTTTGCATTCGCGCGCAAAGCGGTCCCATATTTTCTCCGCAATTCAGCATCTTGCGCAAGCTCAACGAGTCCCTTTGCAATACACTCCGCATCGCCAACTGGACAGACAAACCGCTCATAGGGAGTAGTAACGAGCTCACGAGCTATCCCGACATTGGTAGTTATCACCGGCTGCCCATGCGCAGCCGCCTCAAGTAGCACGAGCCCGTATCCTTCAAATCGTGAGGTGACGAGTATCACATCCGCCACTCGATAGAATGCGGCAACATCCGATTGCCATAATTCAATATCAACCGAAGTCTCGATGTTGAGCGCGCGCCGCTCTTCAAGGATTCTTTGTCGTTCGCTCCCCTCACCGATAATCACCAAACGTATTGGCGCGCCAGAGCGGCGCGCGCGAGCAGTCGCCTCAAGTGCAGTTGAAAAATCCTTTTCAGGCTCAAGTCGACTGACCATAAATACCAATTTATTTGGGTGTTCTCCTTTCTTAAATCGCCGCAGAGGTTTGAGTCCCCACTCTGCTGCCTGCGCAGAAAACACAGGTAAGACCGAGACCGCAACCGTCCCATTCGCGCCTGAAATGAGAAGTGATCGCTTGATACGTTCACTCACCACCCGAATCCCCCGCGCGCGAGGCAAAATAAAGCGCGCAATTCGTACGCGAATCCTATTTAGACGCGATAATTTTGCAAATTCTGGATCAAGTACGTCTGTATGAATTTGTATGTGCAGTGGCAACCCACTTTTTCGGGTCGCAAAAAATCCCGCAAGACCACATTCAGACGGATCTTGTACGGTGACCACTGCAGTTCTCGCCGTCAATCCCCGCTGGGTGATCAGCGCCCGCGCAAGTACTGCCGCATCGCGCACATAGAGCCACTTCGACAACGAATTCGTGGGATACAGCCAAAGGTTTCCAAGTTGTTCCACCCGCAAACCTAAAGAACGTTTGGCAAACACAATCACATGTAGTTCGGTAAATTCAGTCCGCTGGCGCAGGAGGCGCTCACGCACTGCGCTCCCTTCTTCAAATACTTTTCGATCGGTACCAATGGAAATAACGCTAATCATAGAGATGTGAATACCTTACTATACTCCTCGGCAATGTGTCCCCAGTTGTGGACAAAAGAGAATGCTTTTAAGTTCCGATCATATTTGCTGTAATGGCGTCCGTCTGCCAGCGTCACTATCGCTTCAGTGATATCTTCTGTCTTAAGCGGATCAATTAAAATTCCTAGATCACGCACTCGATCAGAAATACCATTATGTTCTGTGAGGATAAACGGTTTACCAAAACGAATTACTTCCATAATAAGATTCGGACTAACTTCAGAGAGAGTCGGGACTACCACTGCATACGCGCGGGAAAGCTCAACCAAGAGCGCGTCATGGGGTAATGACAAAAGAGAAAGTTCAAGATCGGGAATCTGTTTTTTGGCCGCTGCAAAAGCTTCTTTGAGAGCCGTAACATTCTTCAGGCGAATATCCCGCCCCGCCCACACAAAATTTTTCCGTACGGGTGTGACTGCGGGAAGTTTTTCTCCATAGAAGTTTTCAACCACTGCCGTATGCGCGGAAGAAAGTCGGTACGGTTGCATCCAAATATTCCTCTGCCACTCGGTCGTAAAGACTACTCGATGAACATGCTTCAGTGACCAACGAGTCAAAAATAGTGCTAATCGTTCCTTACGATTTAATTGAATGGATGTGTTGTAAAAGAGAGGAAGCGGTATACGCGCATCCGTCCGCTCAATATATTGTTCCCAAACAAAGTCACCGCCGACACGCATCAGGGAAACACGCCTGAAAATCTTGGCGGCAAGGGTCGCAGGAACGCCAGCAGATAGTGTGTCGAGAATAATCACCCAATCTGCCAAGAATACCGGTATGAGCAAACGGAAGAAATAAACTATATGCCGCAGACCTGACGGGAGCTTGCGCGGACCAAATACAGATACAGAAGAAACATGTCCACGCTCCTGAAACGCGCGAGTTAATTCTTGGGCATATATCGCCGGTCCGCCAACATCAGGAGGATAAATGCCTGTGGCAATAAGTATGCGCTCTTTGCGTAACGCAAACAGTGGTACAAAAGCTTCTACTTGCATACGAGCCGCGATAGCAGACCAATCATATTTTTGGCGCACGAGTGCGTATGCCTCTTCTACAATCAATCCTCGCAATGCAAAGTCACGTGCAAGCACATTGATCTTACGCGCTACATCTTTAGGATTTTCCACTTCACAAAAGAGTCCTGTCTTTTTATCTTCAAGAAAATCCACAATGCCTCCGATAGCAGTTGCGATAACTGGCACGCGTGCTGCCATTGCTTCTATAAATGCGCTGCCAAACCCCTCTGATGCAGAGGGGCGGACGAACGCATCCGCAGCAGAAAGGAACCTGGGCACCTCACTGGGAATAACCGAGCCGGCAAATACCACACGCGGCGATACTCCAAGTTCATGAGCAATTCCTTCAAGTTCTTTCTGCAATGGACCCGAACCAACAATGAGTAATTTATAGGATGGGGGCAAATCAGAGAGCGCGCGAATACAATCCTCAACTCGATTTTTCAGCACCAAACGGGAAACAGTAATAGTGACAAAATCAGCATCAGCGAAATTAAAAGCGCGGCGCATTTGTATACGCCACTCGGGGTGTTTTGTCGTATCAAAATCAGCGATCGCAACTCCATTCGGAATAATTACAATTGGTGTCGTACAATTGTTTTTCCGCGCACGTGATTCAAGATGCTTGCTGATAACCGTTATTGAATCTGTTACCAGAAATATAAGCTGATGCCATGGGCGAATAAGAATTTTGTACAAAAACTTATTTCCTTTGGTATAACGAAGTAGATGTTCCTCCTCATCCCCTTCCTGCAAAGTCAGCACAAGCGGAATACGCCGGCGGAAGATTTTGAAAAATGCGGCAGCAATGCTCGCATGACTTGCCATCATGCACCATGATGCATCAAACTTTTCTCGTCGGTGCAGACGGACAGCCTTCACGAGGCCAAAAATGGGTAAAAGAAATTTATCAAATGAGAATCCGAACCCAACTCGATGCACCGTAATTTTCCCGATCATCTCGCGGGAAGGAAGCGCACCGTCAAACCGCGCAGTTAATACATGAAAAGTGGTATCCGTGATGCGCTCGGCAATTTCACGTATAGCAAGCTCTGCCCCACCGATATGGGGCAGGAAATCGGTGGAAAATACGATGATTTTCTTCACATGTCCATATTAGGCCAAAAATGGCCTAAATTCAACTCGGATCATGCTCTTCAATAATCGAATATCCATGTCCTGCTTTCGGGTCTCTCCCCCCTACCCAATATGCCCCAGCTCCAACAAAAACGATTCCTCCAAGCAATAAAAACCACTTGAGCGAAGAGGAGTGAGTAGCTTCGGGAGTAGTAGTGGAAGATGCTTCTATACTTTCTGCTTCAACCTCTCTTGCAACAGCTTTCACTACCGCGGCTGGCTGTGCGACAACAGCAGCTGGCTTTGAAACTGCTGGAGTGGAAGGAGTAACGGTAGATGGAGAAGATGAAACTGCCTGTATCTGTGCGCGAGTAGCAACCTCACCATTCATGTAGAGTAATTCTGCATCATGAGCGGAAGGCAAGAGACCTGATATCTGATTTGAAATCGGCACATCGGCTTTTGCAAGAATAATTGTGTGCGGTGGGAATACAAAAGTCTTTCCTCCCGATCGCAACTGCCAATATGAAAGATCAACCTCCACGGATGCATCATTATGGAGCATGATAAATCCCTTTTCACCTTCTCCAACTACTGATAGTGAAATACTAAGAGGAATAACCGTAATCGGTAATCGAACAGACGCACTATATTTTCCGGATGACACATTGAGCACCACGATATACGAACTCGGGATTAGAAAGGTATGTTGCACTGTCTCGCCTTCTTTCATGCTACCGTCCCCAAATGACCAAGTGAATCGAGCTCCATCCAGAGGTTCTTTTTGCAAGCCAATTGCAAAGCCCCGAAAGACTGTACCGGTTCCCACAATCGAACGAGTAGGTCCTTCGATACGCGCCGATATCTGCGGTTCAGTCGGAAAATTACTATTACTGGCTGAACTAGTCTGTGTTGTTGTACTTGTATTAGAACTCGTATTGCCCGCAGATTGATTTTCTTGCGCCGGTGCAGGACTTGAAGCATTGACAAGGCCTAGTGTAGGAGGCGCAGAAATCCACACACTGTTTGAAAACTGCAACGAATTTCCATCTCCTGCTGCACCAAGATCAGAAGTATAATTGACGCTTGCGTCTGCACACGAAGTAATGGCAAGAACTTCACCTGTATTTAAAAGAGAGAACGCTCCACTATCAAAAAGAATCCCAGAAAAGTTCGGCCAATCTGCAAGAAACTTTTCGGGCGAATCAGCAATAACAGCAAAACCATTAGGCGGCAACATGCTATCTCCTTTGAAAATAGTCAGCGAGTGATTTGTCCCGCTTTCAGTAAATTTGCAGAAAGAAAAATCGAACGGCGAAGACGTATCATTTCTGACTTCAATCCACTCACGGCCGGTATCACCACCAGCAACGTCATACATAATCTCTGTGATGGAAACCTGTGCCGACGTAAGTGCGGGCACGATAAACAATAAAACGTAGAGTGCAATCTTAGCGATCTGCTTCCGCATGATCTGAATCTAATACCTTCTTCAATACTTCTTCAGGAACTTCTGACCGAGTAGGTTTAATTTCTGGTGCAGGTTTCTTTTCCACTTCTTTTTTCTCTGGCGGCGGAGACGTCTGTGGTGCAGAATTGATTCTTGCCTCCACTGGCTTCACTTCAATAGGTTTTTCAAAAGAAACATCTTTCCCCTGCTCCGAGGATTTTCCCCATGCTTCTTCGCGATTCTTCAGTGCTTCTTCAAGAGCTTTTCGCAGTGTGTTAACTGACGGAGCTCCGGCTTGCGGGCGCGGCGATTGATTTTGGGGACGCTCCATCCGAGGTGGACGATTCTTCCGTTCCTCCTGTTGTTTCTGATAGCTGATTGAGACTGCCTTCTGCATTTCTGCTTCGCGTGCGCGATGATCTTTATCTACACTTGGTGGTACCGGAGATGTCCGGCGCTCTTGCACCACAGGTACTTGAGTCTGAGGCGGACGAGAAGGTGTAAGTGTTGGAGTTGAAACTGTCAAAGGTGATGCCGAAGGGCGCGGAGGCCTACGATCAGTTCGATCAGCAGGCGGCGCAGTCTGTTCTGCATGCCAATCACGAATCTGACTTTCCACTGTATCGCGCGGATGCGCAAACACATTCCGCGATAATGAAATAATCGCATCATGATACGACGGACCATCAGCTTGAATCGGCGGGAGCGTTGTCGCCGAGAAAGGCTGGGAGGTCACCTCGTCAATCATGAGTTTGAGATAACATTGAAACCGTCCGAGATTCACCAAATCCTGCGCCGTAAACTGGGGCGCAAACTCTTTTTCAAGCACTTCTGCATCAAAAGCACCGACACGAAATACTGCCATGGTTCCGACGTTTCCAAACACTGCGGCGCGCACTTCCTCCGACATCTGTTCGATATATTGATGCGCAATAATAAGATTTAATTTATATTTTCTGGCTTCCGAAAGAATGTCGGCAAATGATTCGTTGGCAAACGACTGGAATTCGTCCACATACAGATAAAATGCTGGCAAAACCCGAAGCTGTTTTTCAGGCGTATCAGCGCGAGACATCGCCGAGAGATACACTTTCGTGATGAGCATCGAGCCGAGTAGGTTTGCATTCGCCTCACCCACGCGCCCCTTTGAGAGGTTCATAATCAAGATCTTTCGCTCATCCATCATCTTGCGGATATCGAACGTAGATTTTGGCTGACCGATGATGTTGCGCACCAGCGGGTTTGAAATAAACTGACCAATTTTGTTCTGAATGGCCGCACCTGCCTCTTGCATATAGCGATCACCGTAGCGAGCAAATTCATCCGTCCAAAACGCTTTGACGGACACGTCCGTGATGTTATCAACCACTTTTTTGCGATATTCTTTGTCGGCAAGCATGCGGTTGACGCCAAGCAGAGTCGAATCAGGATATTCAAGAAGCGCGAGCAAAATATTATTCAAAATGTATTCCATGCGCGCGCTCCACGCGTCTACCCAAATTTTCTTGAACGCGCTCATCAACCCGTTTGAAACGAGATGTCGTTTGTCAGGCCCAACATCCTCCATAACATTAAACGAAACCGGAAAATCGCTATCGAACGGCGCAAAATATAAAACATCGCGCACCCGTTCCGCTGGCACATAATCGAGTAGAAGCTCGGCGGTCTTACCGTGCGGATCAATAAAGGCAAGACCATGGCCATTTTTTATGTCCTGAATCGCCATGTTCTCCAGCATGGTTGATTTTCCCATGCCAGTTTTCCCGATCACATACATATGCTTCGAACGATCAGGTGTCTTTATGCCAAACGGTGTTCGCTTGTTGCGCGAATCCGTCTGGGCGAAATAGGTTATTTTGTTATCATCCGAAAGGAACGACATTGGATCTATTATACCCTTTCCTGCTCTGGAGGAAAAATGAAAGGCCCACCTGCTTGACGCAAGGTGGGACCTTCGAGAAAAGGTGGAGTTAAACCACCGCGACACACCCATGGTGCATCAGAATCTGGTGCACTTCGGGGTGCACCTCAGCCCAAGTCAGCTCTCTGCCGACCATGACGTTTCCGCCGTGATCCGGCAACTCGCCACGAAGCGTAACGGTAGGGAATCGCATCCTGATCGCATCAAATACATGTTCAGGAATATCGCGCGCCGTCCGAACCGGATGACGTTCACTGGGTTGGGTTGGGTTGGCCAGTTTTGACAAAACGACTGGCGCAAAGGGTGCAAACACTGCACTTGTCATAGGGGTTTTTGGAGTTTTGGAGTTTGGGAACATAGTGGCCCTTGGATTCCTGCACAGGATCCTTGGACCGCCAATAGCAATGCTACGCCTCAATTTAGAGGACTTCAACGGTGAATATCTTCATCCAATAAATATCAATTTGTGTCAAGTGCTTCCCTTGTATAGTGATTTGAAGCATTCCAAAGCATCCATGAAGTCAGCCCACTGTCATATGTCGCCTGCATTTGTGCTCGCACCATCTCGGGAGTATAGACTGCTCCAAGTGTAAAATCTTGCAGCCACGGACGTAATTTCCACGGAGTCGTACTCGCGCGTAAAACTGCCCGATCCATAGAATATTTCACCACTTCATACGGCGCTGCAGCGGGATTAGGCAGACCAATAAAATTCGGAGGGTAGTGAGACGGGTAGACCATCGGAGCGACGTAATCGAAGTACGGCAAAATACTCTCGAGCACCTGTCCTATATTCAAATCATCAGTATTGGTAGTGGTCATACCAAACACATCAGCCGAAGTTGGAATATGCCTTGCCCGCATCTCTCGAGATAGGTATGCAAAGAATTCTCGCATCACAGACGTCTTACCTCCGCGCGGATCAGCATCTATCACACTCTCGCTAAAGGGAAAATAAATATCAGTCATGTCCCCATCTGAAGGAAACCGTATGTAGTCAAAATTCAATTCATCAAACCCGATAGTGTCGTATGATTCGAGCGAGAGCGCAATGATATATGTCCACATATCTTTTGCCCCTGGGTCGATATAGCTAATCCCCTTCCGATCAGTCCATACTTTCATATGATCGCTTGCGCGCTTGATCGCAAGTTCTGGATGCATCTTCGACATCTGTGGATCTTGGAAAACGGTAATTCGTCCGATGACATACATGCCGTCTCGATGAAGCGCTTTTATAAATTCGGGAAAGTCGCTCACATAACAAGTCTTCGATGTCTTTCCTGCAAGCAGGGGGTGTGTCGATGGAAATGAAATTCCCCCGCTGTAATCCTTTATATCAATGATAATAGAGTTGAGTTCCGTTTCATTTACCAAATCAACAATGCGCTGGCGCAAACCCTTATCCGCAGCGAGACATTGTGACATATACACTGCTTTGACCGGAACAGGAGTTTCCACATGCACAATTGCAGGCGCTGTAACGGTCGCTACTGTTTCAATAGGAGCGGCAACATACTGGACCTTCGCCAGAGAAGGCCAGACGGTTGCGCAAATCGCAAGAACACCGACCAAACCAATTGCGGGCACAAAAAAAACGTCGCCGAGAGAGCGGGGTCTGCGTGACATATTTACGTTTTAGGAGTAGTACCTGAAGTTGTAGAATTTCCGTTTTCGGCAAATGAATCTCCTTCCTGCGGCTGTCGCGCAGCAAGTTTCAGTATTACTTCGTGTCCCAAGTGATAGAGATAACCGCACACCAAAAAAATGCCTGTTGCAATATAGAGCTTCGTCTTCCACGAAGACGGTATACCCAAGAAACTTACGAGAATAAGCCAGAGGCCGATAGTAAGTACGGTATGCGGTCGAAACATGATGCGCATATCATATCAACAAACATCCTCGGCGCGCCAGTGGCACACCGAGGATGCGAAGCTCTTAAACGATTTCAAATCCACTCATACCTGAAAGGTGAAAACCTTGGTGCATCTCGGCAGCATGTTTTTCCTGCAAAACCGATTGGGAAAGCCCGAGCACAAATGCATTGATGCAATCAGATCGACCGAGTGCTTTGAGACGCTCGATCACATCTTCCAGAATCTGATCACGTTTAGGGCCGAGCGGTTCTCCGCGCTTTTCAGCAAGAAGTGTTTTGCCTACAAAAGTAAGCTCTTCGATAACCTGCCTCGGCGTATCTTGAGGCATTTCTGAAATCGCCTTGAGCGCTTCTGACCACAAGCGTTTTTGACACAGTTTTTCAATGTCGCTGTGCATAGTACATCACCTCCATATCAATGGTATCACGCGTAAGAGTACGCGCATATTCACTTCTCCGAACCAACCATAATGACAAATTCTCCCTTCACCGTATCAGGATGCGCAGTAAATTTCGCCAAAACTTCTGTAGCAGAACCAACAACCAACTCTTCAAAAACCTTAGTTAGCTCACGCGCAACCACAACCTTCCGTTTATCAGAAAGTAATTCAGAAAGACGCGTTAAGGTCTTGATTGCGCGATGCACCGATTCGTAAAATACAACCGTGCGCTTTGACGCCGTGATTTCTTTAAACAAAGTTTCCCTTCCCTTCTTGTGTGGAAGAAATCCCAAGAACAGAAAATCCGACGAAGGGAGCCCTGAAGCAGAAAGCGCCGCGGCAACCGCGCTTGCACCTGCAATCGGAACAATCTTCATGTCAGGAAATGTACCGCGAATTGCAGAAACTAATTCTGAACCGGGATCAGAAATGGTCGGTGTGCCTGCGTCTGACACCAGTGCGAGTGTCTTTCCTGATTTAATCAGTGACAATATTGCAGTCGTCTTCGCCGCACCACTTCGCGCATGATAGCTCAAGAGCGGCGTATTGATGTTATATCTCTGTAACAAACGCATGGTAACTCGCGTATCCTCGCAGAGAATCACATCGACAGACGACAAAATACCTATCGCCCGGAAGGTGACATCTTCAAGATTTCCTATAGGAGTCGCGACAACGTAAAAATCAGCCATGGCGTTTCTTTTGGGCCGCAGCAACTAGACTGTCGGCTAATTCATAAATATCTCCTGCCCCCATCGTAATCAGCACATCCCCTTGTTTGAGGTTGCGCTCAATATACGTTCTAACTTTAGGAAGTTGCGGAATGAATAACACCGTCCTCCCTTTCATCTCTTTTTGTATACGTTTGGCAAGAAGAGCAGACGAAATTTCTTTGTCTTTCTTCTCACGCGCAGCAAAAATAGGCGTTACGAGCACGATATCTGCGCCGGAAAAAGCGGTGGTAAACCCTTCAAATAACGTCTTGGTGCGTGAATACAGATGGGGCTGAAACACCACGGCAAGGCGCTGTTTGGGAAATCGTTCGCGATAACCCGAAATTGCCGCACGAATTTTGTCCGGATTGTGAGCATAGTCGTCATACACCAAAACCCCGTGCGCAGTTTTGCCCCGATAATCAAACCGCCGCCATGTTCCACCAAAATTGGTAAGCGAATCAAGTACCCGTTTCTTGGGAACTCCAAGAACATGTGCCGCGGCCGCTGCGGCCGCGGCATTCTCTTTATTATGCGCCCCCGGAAAAGGCAACCTTAAATTGGCATCTCGAAACTCCCCGTAATCAATGATTTTTGCTTTAGTACGGCGAATCACCTCCTGCAATTTCTTGTCACTGCGATCAAGTACAACATATCCGTTTTTCGGCACCCGAGCGGCAAGCTCTGCAAACGCCGACTGGATATCGGCAAAGTCTTTGTAGTAATCAAGGTGATCAAGTCCGATATTGGTGATCACGAGTATAAACGGTGTCAGGTGTAAAAATGCCCGCTTGTACTCATCTGCCTCCACCACCAAATGTTCGCCGCGGCCAAATATAAAATTACTGTTCTGATCTTTCAAAATACTCCCCACCACCACCGTTGGATCAAGCTCGGCATCCAATAGTGCGTGGGCAACCATCGCGGTGGTCGTGGTCTTGCCGTGTGTTCCCGCAATCGCAACGGTTTTCTTTTGCTTTGACAATTCACCAAGCGCTTGCGGATATGAGAGCATCGGAATGGAAAGTTTCCGCACGCGTTCCAGAAATTCCGGCGCTCGTTGTTCAAGCGCTTCCGAATAGACGATCAAATCCGTCCCTTTGGGTATCCGCGCAATACTCTGCCCTATAAAAATCTTTACCCCAGCTTTCTTCAGCTCGACAATAACGGGCGAGGAAGCCGTATCCTGTCCGCTCACCTCTTTCTCCTCTTCCAGACACAGCCGTGCCAAGGCGGATATGCCAATCCCCCCGATTCCCAATATATGTATATTCTGTGCCGCCGATAAAGACTGACTCATAAAGGCATCCTAACAGAAAGAAATACCTCGTACAAATAAAAGAGAGCTCGAGGGGTTGCCTCGAGCTCTTTGTGTTTTTCTACCCTTTTTGATGAGATCCTGCAGAATCGGGTTACTTCCCTGCAGGTGATGAGTTGGCCTCTACTTCCTCAAGAATCCGCACCGCCGTTTGATGGGCGGCGGAGTCTTCAGGGCGCTGTGGCTGATTGTGCTTCGGTTTGGGTGGACAACCACCATCGAGGGGAATCCCTCGGCGGCGCTTCCACTCCCGAACCTTTTCAGGGACGAACGCACAATGCGTCATGTCGATGAAGAACTGGGATGCAATCTCTGTTGCAGGTTCATTGGGATGTGTGAGCGACCCATTCATGAAGTGTCCTGCGCCACGGGCGTAATACCAGTGAGGTACTTGCTCCAACGCCCCGTCAGACTTCAGCCAATCCCAGAGCTTTGCAGGCTCGAGGTCAGCTGGAATGCCCATCGCGCCACCGACAAGCGGCCGGTCAAGCTGGTCCTTCGGCAACTCGGTCCATCGGATCATCGCGACTAGGTCGTCGATGTGCAACCCTTGCCGGTTCTTGTCGGCAAAAACGCCAACCTGACCCGCCGAGTTACGCTTGATAAGCAGTCCCGCCGCCCCCGCATCTTGATGCTTGCTAGCACGGATGATGGATGGGTGGTCAGACTTAACAAAGAGAACCCGTAGGTCGATCACCCGATTCTGATCTGCCCGGAACATCTCCACGGTAATGCGATCGTGTGACTTCCTGCATTCTTTGATGGCGTTCCGGTACTCGATGATGTCGTTGTAGAGATGATCGAGCGCAAACCCAACCAAATCCAACGTGTCAGGATGATTCGCACGGATCAGGCAGTCCGCAATGAAGGACAGCTCCGTGATGCGATCCTTACGATCCATGCTCCCCTTCACGAGTTCGCACAGCCGCGGACGTGCTTGGTCATCGGGAAAACGGTCCTCGTTAACAAACTGACCGAAGATCGTCATCAGACTGTGATTACCAGGGGCTGGCACGTACGCGAACGCAAGCTGGACATTAACTGCGTCCAGCAACGCAATGGCCCACTTGAGCACGCTTGCGTTGTTTGAAACACGGCGGTGACCCATCTTCACAAGCTCGGCGAGCTCGGTGCTTTTCACACCAGGCTCACTGTCGCAACGCAGAACCTCCTCGGCAATGCGTTTGAGGATCGGATCGTTGAGCCCGAGATGAGAGCTCACGATGGTGCATGTGCAATGTCCAGGGATACGTTTCCCGTCTCTCGACTTGTCGTTGAAGCGCGTGCCCGGCACGCAGCCTATGGGGAGCATCCGGATCGAGTCGAAGTACGTATCGGAACTAACGACCCACATGCCCTCGGTGAACCGAACGTTCATCGCGGCTACGGTGCTCCCAGGAAGCTGCTTCTCCCCGTGACCCCTCTGGAACCGCCGAATTGTCTCGATTTCATCGAGGTGCGGATCCACATGTGTCACCATGTTGCTGATCGGAATTGGAACGGTGTTGTTTTGCATAGAACGGTCTTTCGGAATTTGAGGCTACTGCCTCGGTGTTTGGGGTTTTCAGAAGAGGTGATCTCATCAATTAGCAAAGATCCACTTTATTCAATTATAGCATAAATTAAACTTATAGTCAACCAGACAACTCCTGAAAAACCGTTGCATAACAAAGGGTTTTTGAGGTACACTCATCTCTGCCAGCTGATTGTTCTCTATCTAAGTGCTTGGAAGTCACCCGGCGGAAAGTTCTGCCAAAGCGTCTCATGAGTATAGTCAAGCACTTAAACCGCGCGCGTACAGCTGGTAGCGCGCGGTTTTTATTTTTTAGTCTTCCAAAATCTAACTTCCGGCTAATGAGCTGACCGCAAAGGGTGTGGATACGTGAAAGGCGTGTAGGACCATGCAGGTTTGTTTCCACAAGGAGTTGCGGGACTATGAAGACAGAAATCGACATCTCCATTTGAGTGCGGAGTTGATTTTATCAAGTGTTCCTGACCAGCTATGGCAACTGCATACACTGAACCATCACCAGCGTAAGGATGTATTCCACCGTTGCTTGCTGAACCATTGTTCCATATGTATGCCGGTTGGGTTGGTTGATTACCCATCGGACCAATCCCCCTTCCAATCTGATCAAGACAGGGCCATCCACTCGACTCTCTATTTCCATCAAATGTTTTTGTTCCATCGCAATATCCCCACTGTATTCCAGAATTTTGAGTTGTAGAACGCTGATTGTCAAAAACAAAATGAGCAGAGCCATAATAATTCCATACCCGATTATTGAAGATCAGATACGTTCCAGCTCGTATTAGTCCAGGCCAAAGCGATGTTCCACCGGTAAAGGAACCGTCGAATTCATTTTCATATATTTCGGCAGCAACAAAGCCGCGACCGTTATTCCCTGTGGAATGAACATGGAAGTGAGACGCTTTGGCTTTATTGTAACGAAACACTACGCGTGAACCCGTTGTCCCATCAAGCACTGCCCCGCCGCTATCTTGGGTGGCAGTAAAGACATTATCCTCAATAAACAAAAACTTATCGGTTCCCCATTCGATAGGCAATGAACGACCAAAAGTTCCTGCGGCATTGCTGCCATTATCATATGGCCAAGATTCTGCATACCCAGAGAAAGTCTCGATATACGTCCCATTCCCATTAAAATTATTATTATCAATGAGTCCATGAGTTTCAGACCAAGTGATAAGAGCTCTATTGCTGAAGGTGATGTGGTGAATTCTAAATCCCTTAACAATCACTTGTCCGAGCGAGAATTGCTGAATACTGATACCCATAGTCGAACCGGCAGAATTGATAGTCATACCCGTAATTTCAAAAGGTTTGTCAGTTTTGAAATAAAATGCAAAGTTTCCAGTGGGATTAATAACTGTCTGCCCTTGTCCAGCACCACGAATTACAATATTTTTATTTTCAATCACAACCGCAGATGACCACTGTGTGGACGAACAGGCTGGAATCCGCACTTCTTTGCCATCAGTCGCCTGATCAATGGCCGCTTGAACATCTCCTTGTGCACATGACGCCGCATTGATAACTGAACCAACACTCGTCCCCCCGATAGGACTGGGATTTGCGCTGACACTGGTATTGAATAACGCCGTTACGATCAAGTTCGTACTCACCGCAACTGTGCAAGAAACAGTTCCAATACATCCACCTCCAGACCAACCGGCAAACGTATTCCCAGAAGATGGGGTAGCGGTAAGGATAACTGTGGTACCAGACTGAACAACCTCGGAACAATCATTTCCACAATTGATTCCTGTGGTGGTCACCGTCCCAGAGCCAGTTCCAGATTTAGATATGGAGAGAGTATAAGTAACAACCGGCCGAGACGCAGTCACCACAGGTTTGGTCAGGTAATTTTCTACTACCCACCCATCAGCTCCAGAATCAAAATTAACATTCCACCAAACGTAAGAAATTCTCAAGAAAGTAACTCTCGTTGGACCACCAATTATAGTACCCACTGCACCAGATATCTGTCTACTTATCCTATTACCAGCAGCTGTGCGACGAACGGTAACGGGGCCATCTGAAACCTGAACACGATCCCCACTTTGAAACTTCGTCGAAACAGTCGGAGGAGGAATTGTAGAATCAGAAATGGGTACCGGAGAAGACTGTGTAGGAGGTCTCGGGGGAGTATCCGAAGAAGTAGGCGAGGGCGATTGAGTAGTCACATCCATAACTGACGAAGATGGGGAGGTGTTCCCTGCGCTGTCATAAGCACTAACACGATAACGGTATGTGGTAGATACAGAAAGTTTCGTATCTTGAAAAGAGGTTACTCTCACATTCCCCACTTGAGTGTTTGCAACACAATTTGTTCCCTGACATCGATAGACATAGTATCCTGCTACGCCCACTGCATCAGTCGAAACACTCCAAGAAATAGTGACTTCTGATGAAGTTTTCGCCACTACTGATACTCCGCTAGGAGTTGAAGGTGCGGTCGTATCAGAAGTATCAGAAGATGTGGGTGTGGTTGGGTCTGGGGTCTGAATTGGAGTTGGTGAAGAAGTGGTATCGTTTGAACCTGACCAGCTGTATAGTTCCCCAACTTCACTCGCTGACAAAACCCGATTATAGATCAGAACATCATCCAAATATCCATTGATATTCTTTCCGAAACTAAAATTTCCAGAAGCGATACGCGGACCCATATTTCCACTGGAAGCACTACTCCCATTGATATACATGATACTCTCCGAGGATGCATCAACTGTGGCACATACATGATTCCAAGCGTTAAGTACTACCGAACCATTGAGCGTCTGAACCGATTTATTGTTGTTGTATACACTGAAGTAATCAGCATCAAACCCGATATGAAATAAATCAAACTGTAGAGAATTTACAATATAGTTAAACCCACCCGTCGCTTTCGGATAGATCCATGCGCACACAGATAGTGGGTAGGAAGAAACGTTGCTGTCTGTGGAGATAAGTCCTGATCCATCAAAGGATAACGCCCCCCTTCCAACCTTACCGGTGGTCCATGTGGCACCCGAGATGGTGCCAGCGTGACCATTCCCACTTGAATCTCCTGCAGTTGTTCCCATTCCTTCATCAAACGTAAAGTGAGCCACGAGTCCGGAACCGGCACCAGAAATAGCGGCAATTTGAGCTGAAGGTCGTAGTGAGACAATAACATCAGCAGACTTATTCCATAACCAAAATACAAAAAAAAGAGAGCCCAAAATAAGGGTTCCCAAAAGAACAAAAGAAATGCGCGAGATCTTATTTGGATTCATATTATTTCAGTTTGTGGAAAACCTGACAGTAATACAGTAGTAGTATAGCAGATTCGTATGGACAGGGGAATTTGGTCCTTACAGGACCAGTAACTCAATTGACCTGCCTTCGGCGAAGCTCAATCGAGTTTCAAATCTCCCCCAAGAAACACGTAGGTGTTTCGTTCGTTGTGGGCACGGGGAGATTTGAACTCCCAACCCGTAAGGGATACGCTTCTGAGGCGTACGCGTATGCCAATTCCGCCACGTGCCCATGTGCACTACACGTTACAAGATAGAATGTTATTTCGCAACGCCAAGCTGTTTTTCTTTTTCAGCAACGGCCATCAGTGTCTTGATCACCGTATCAGGGTTGAGTGACATGCTTTCAATCCCCTTCTCCACCAAAAACTGCGCGAAGTCTGGAAAATCCGATGGCGCCTGACCACAGATACCGATATATTTTCCGCGCGCTTTACATCGTTCGATAATCTGCGCGATAAGTTTTTTAACGGATTCATTCTTTTCGTTTGCAATACCAGAGACAATACCTGAATCGCGATCGAGTCCCAAGGTCAACTGTGTGAGGTCATTTGACCCGATCGACATCCCATCTGAAATATCCAAAAATTCATCCGCAAGCAAAATATTTGAAGGAATCTCGCACATGATATAGACCTTGAATGTCTTGTCTGTCTCCCGATCCAATCCATTTTCTTTGAGTGCGGCCATGACTTTCTTCCCCTCTTCCGGAGTTCGACAGAACGGAATGAGTCCAACCACATTTTTGAGTCCCATCACGTCTCGCACCTGCTTCATGGCTTTACACTCAAGCCCAAATGCCTCTTTGAATTTCGGATCATAATACCGAGACGCACCACGCCAACCGATCATGGGATTTTCCTCGTGCGGTTCATACATCTCTCCACCAATCAGCGTCCGGTATTCATTTGTTTTAAAATCAGAGAAACGAATAATAACTTCATAAGGATGAAATGCAGCTCCAATCTTTGCAATCCCCTCGGCAAGCTCGTCCACATAAAATTGTTTCTTGTCGGTATACCCGAGCGTCAGCGCATCAATCTTTTTGACGATTTCTATTTTGGTTTTATCAGCTTTGAGTTTCTCATAATCAATCAGTGCGTTGGGGTGAATTTTGACATGCGAATTGATAATAAATTCAAGCCTCCCAAGCCCCACTCCTTTTGCCGGCAGAAAATGCTTGCTGAATGCTTCATCCGGCGAACCGATGTTAACCATAATCTTTGTTTTGGTTTCTGGGATCGCATCAAGTCGATGGTCAATCTTTTCAAACGACAGAGTTCCCTCATACACGGTACCGACAGAACCTGACGAGCAATCAACAGTTACTTGCTGGCCGTCTTTCAAGACATTTGTCGCATTTCCCGCTCCGACAATACAGGTAATACCTAGCTCGCGGGATACAATTGCCGCATGCGATGTGCGTCCTCCTTTGTCAGTAACAATTGCAGACGCGATCTTCATGATCGGCTCCCAATCGGGATCAGTGATTTCAGTAACCAACACTTCGCCTTGCTTGAACTGGCTGATATTTTTGACATCGCGGATCACGCGCACCGGCCCACTTGAAATCTTCGAGCCGACTGCAGTTCCTAACGCAAGAACTTTTCCTTTCTGTTTGAGAGAATACTCCGTGTAAATCTGTTTGTTGGAACTTGCATACACAGTCTCGGGGCGCGCTTGTACAATAAATAATTCTCCGGTCTTCCCATCTTTCGCCCATTCGGTATCCATCGGCTGATAGCGATTATGCTTCTTTGAAAAATAGTCTTCTACTTGCACCACCCATTGGGCGAGTTTCAGCACTTCATCTTTCGTCAAACTCCATCCTGCGCGCTCGGCAGGAGTTGTCGGCACAATCTTCGTTTTTGTACCTGCATAAATCATCTTCACTTCTTTGGGACCGAGATCCTGTCCGATCAATGCTTTGTATCCTTCTTTGAGTGTCGGCTTAAAAACAACAAATTCATCGGGTGTTACCTTCCCCTGCACTACCATCTCGCCAAGCCCGTAGGACGAGTTAATGATCACTACTTTATCAAAACCAGTCTCGGTATCTATAGAAAATGCGACACCACTGGCACCAAGGTCAGATCGCACCATCTTCTGGACACCGACCGAAAGCGCCACATCAAAATGCGAAAATCCTTTATCGGTTCGATATGAAATTGCGCGATCGGTAAACAAAGATGCAATGCACTGTTTTGTTGCTTCCATCACCGCGCGGGGACCTGAAATGTTGAGATAGGTTTCCTGCTGACCAGCAAACGATGCCCCCGGGAGATCTTCTGCGGTTGCAGATGATCTCACCGCAACATCAGTGTTTTTTCCGTATCGCCGTTCCATCTCGGCATATGCCGTTTCAATCTCTTTGCGAAGATCATCCGGAATACGCGCTTTTAAAATCAACTTGCGGACTTTTGCCCCTCGCTTCTGGAGGTTTTTCAGACTTTTAGTATCGAGATCGCTCAACACCGATTTTATCTTGTCGGTGAGTTTTGCCGTGTCGAGAAAATGTCTATACGCATTCGCGGTAATCGCAAATCCCCCAGGAACTGCAATACCCATCGAAGCAAGGTTAACTACCATCTCACCCAGTGCCGCATTCTTTCCACCAACAAAAGGCACGTCTTCAATACCGAGCTTCTCGTACCACAATATAAACGCGTTTTGTTTATCCATCCCGTTAGAAATTTACAATAGAAATTAGTGTTTCCATTGTAACACAGCAAAATCAAACCGAAGCCTCAATCTTCAACAAGCGCGAGACGGTTTCCCTCCGAATCATTAAAATAAGCTCCCTTTCCCCAATTAAAGTACATAACTCCGGCCGGAGAAATTTTCTGGGGTTTCTCTCCCACAAAATTATCTAAAAATACAACGGATTTCCTTTTAAGAGTTGTAACGGCATCTTCTATATCAGAGACGCGAAATTCAAGACCGGTGGTTGTCCCACCATACACATAGAGGTGTATCTCTGCCCCGACAACAAGAAACGACGCCCACGTCTGCTCATGACGTAAAAGTGGGAAACCAAGAATATCTCGATAAAATGCGACCGCTCGCCCGAGATCTTGCACGCGAATATCGACAACCAGCTTTGTAGGCGTAAACATAGTGCGTGTGCCAAGACTCGAACTTGGGACCTCCCCATTATCAGTGGGGTGCTCTAACCACCTGAGCTACACACGCATTTTGCTAGGCAAATATAACAAAAAAAGGCTTAATAGACAATTTCAAAATAATCTACTTAAAATAAAAAACGAGCAACATTTAACCCTTTCGGATGTTGCTCGTTTGTGATTTGTGAGGAATATAAGCTCCTCCTACTTTACATGAATACGGTCATACACATTTACCAGCCATGCCGTTTTGATAATTCTTCCAAAACTTGCCTGAGTTTGGGAACTACCTCTTTTAATCCTGGATTTGAAAGAATCAAATTCCGAAGCTCCTCCGAACCAGCTTCGGTGAAATCCAGCAAACCTAGCATCTGGCGACCGGAGCCAGTTAGGAACCTAGGGTCTGCACCCCTGGCTCCCACTTTCACAAGCTCTGCGATCAAAAAGGCCAAAGCATGAGGAAGCATTTTACTATCATGCTCTTCGGGACTCATCTGATCGATAATCACACCTTTACGGGTGAATGTTTCGAGTATGGCATCAGCCCGAGCATCATTTTTAGGCTGTGTTGTGACGATGATTTGCTTTCCGGTCCAACCAGATTTACTAACTCCAACTGGTCCAAACAGAGGATGGAAACTTAAGATTTCTGATTTTTTTGCACCACCTTTGATAAGCCTTTTGATGCCAGGTTGCTGGACACTGCTTATGTTCACCAACTGCGCATTGGAATCAAGAATTGCCGGATCTTGTTCTATCTGCGCCGGAAACAAGGCAAATATAAAAACATCAACGTCTCCACCATGCCTGTAGCCAGATTGAAGGCTTTGTATTAACCCAGCTCTTTCAGGATTAGGATCATAAGCAGTGACCTCGAATCCTGATTCCTCGAAGTGGTGGAACAGAAACAGTCCCATATTACCTAGACCTATTATGTGTATTTTCATGTTACTTTTTTCTAATTTTGAAGAACAAATCCACGTCTCGAAAACTTTCGAGGCTAATAATGGATAAATCCATCAAACCCAGCCTCGAAGACAATTCGAGGCTGGTGAGTACATTTCTAGAAAATTACAAATACATTCAACAACCTCAAATGATTTTGGGTTGTATAGTCATAGCTATTAAATTTTGTTTTTTGATTTTTCATATAATTTGGACAAACAAAAACCGCCTCGCAGGGCGGTCTTTGTGCTTAAAAGTGAATTAACTGGTTAGCAAAAAGAAGACCACCCCGTTTGGCGGTTGTAATAGTTCAGAGATGATGTAACTGGAAAAGTCATAAAGATGATGATAACAGATGATACACTTTTGTCAATTTTACCAAAAAAGTACTCTAACATAGCTGGGAGTACTTGCAGCAAGCGCTGAGAGCGGCAATGAAAAACAAAAGCCCTCGTCCAGTTACGGGTGGAGGGCTTTCGAGAAGAGTCAGGGCGCGCTGACTGGTGTGACACTGTGAATGATCGACGCGGTTACATTGATCGACTCATGCATTGTTTGGAACAATGCGATGAGCGTCTCGGCAAACGCAGCGTACACAAACGGTGTCAGCACTTTGAAGATCAAGATTGCGATCCCCAACCCGATCGCTCCACGTATTCGCATGGGAGTGATGGTGGAGAGGGACTAGACTGTTTCGACAGACAGTCCTCAGAGTCTAAAGCGCCCTGCAACCCCTCTCGTATCGAAATGCCTCGGAGGTATCGCGATACGAGAGGGGTCTCTATAAAAACCTTAAAGAACAGAGATAGTTACTCCTTTCGCCGTTTTACCATAAAGCTTGGGAAAAGCAAGTAAACCTGAAAAATCAAAAGCGCCGCGGGGGTTTGAAATCCGCGGCGCTGATTTTGGTGTGGTGTCAATCACTTGACCCACACGTGCTCGTACCTCCCAGCAAGAATCTGCTGTTTGATGCCGGAATCGAGCACCTCTTTCCCGTTCCGATCGTACACTCGCACCACATCGCGAGTGCCCCACGATTGCTCTACGACGGGCATGTGCCAGCCGTCGTAGAACAGAGCGCCGACCGCGACCAACGCGATGACCAGAAGGAATCGGGTCACCACCGTTTTGAGTGTAGAGTTACGCCGGTTGTTAAGCCGACGATTCGAGTTCAGATGTCGCATGACATTCCTTTAGGTTCGGGGTTAACTGCAATGTACACTTAAACTTCAACCCTAATTATACTACGATAAAAGTCCGTAGTCAAGCACACAAAAACCGCCCTGTTGGGCGGTTTTTGCTACCATTCTCTATTTTGTTCCGTTCAATTTGCTGGTCTTTCCCAGCGGTCAAATTGCTTAGGGGACAATCTCCCCTACCTATTCCGCTTGTGACGAAATAGATAAACGACCTGTCAGTCGTCTCACCAGTGGCGAGACAGACGGATATAATCCTTGAAATATTCCACGAGCAGCTTCCGCTACCCGTGCCTTGTTACGACTTACTCCCTGTCACTGAGCTTACCTTCGGCCCGACAAAGTCGAGACTTCGGGTACTCCCAGCTCCCTTGAGTTGACGGGCGGTGAGTACAAGACTTGAGAACGTATTCACCGCGGCAATTGCTGATCCGCGATTACTAGCGATTCCGGCTTCATGAGGTCGAGTTGCAGACCTCAATCCGAACTGGCGCCGCTTTTATAAGGATTGGCTCGGCCTTTACGTCGGCGTTGCATCCCGTTGTAACGGCGATTGTATCACGTGTGTAGCCCAGGGCATCAGAGGGCCATGCTGACTTGGCGTCATCCTCACCTTCCTCTCCCGTGAGGGAGCAGTCTCGCTAGACAATTAAAACTAGCAACGAGGGTTGCGTTCGTTACCCCACTTAAGGGAACAGCTCAAACCACGAACTGACGACAGCCATGCAGCACCTGTTCAACCGTCCTTGTGAGACGTCTAAAGTTTCTTCTAGACTTCGATTGAATTTCAAGCCCTGGTAAGGTTTTTCGTTTGTCGTCGAATTGAACCACATGATCCACCGCTTGTGCAAGTCCCCGTCTATTCCTTTGAGTTTTAACCTTGCGGTCGTACTACCCAGGCGGATGTCTTAACGCGTTAGCTTCGTCTCTCAGAGGGTCGATACTCCGAAAAACCAGACATCATCGTTTAGGGCGTGGACTACTGGGGTATCTACAAAATTGTTACCAAGTAACAATTTTGAATTCAAAATGCAAAAATCAAATTGCAAAATTGAAAACAAAATCACTACAATGGGCAAGGCATTTCTGCTTGCCTCTGCATGTCGCCATGCAGTTCGGACTATATCATCACTCATCTTGCGATGAGGCTTGGCGTATAGTCTCTACGGGTTCTTTATGTGTTATGAGATGTCTGGGAAAACTTGCCTCGCGGCTGCGGTTTTCCCAGTGATGAAACGAAAAGGGCTTCAAGGAGCCAGAATGCTACGACCGAATCGGATCTCGTTTTGAACGCGAGACACAGATGTTGGTGATTACGCATTATCATCTCGTGACCATCTCATAACACACAAAGTCTTCCCTCGGGATTGTCTGTCTTGCGACAGGGTTTCCCCGATACAGCTCCCCTAATCGCTCACGCGTTTAGAGGATCCACGATTTTGCAATCATCTTACAATGAGCAAAATCGGGACAAGTTTTTTCTTTAGCTCCGCCAGTTGGCGGACGACTTTTACCCACCTAAATTTTTTGCTTTGCAAAAAACTTTGGCGGGTGAATTACTGACACTGAAAGAAGGGTGAGTTCTCTTCCGCTGCGCGAAAGAGAACTCACCGAAAGGTTGGCAGGGTCGTGGGGAATTGAACCCCGGACATCACCTTTGGTCCGAGGATCTCAGACTGTACTCCAAACAGTCATGTTCCTGAGTATCCCCAAGTGATGTAGCCACCATGGCGCGACCCTTGCCTAAATCAGATGGTGGCTGAAAACAATGCCGCTGATCGCTTACCGTAATAGTCACACGACGGTTGCAAACAGAGACACTCGAGTCCAACCACCACCATAGAACCTTCTTTCAGTGCCAGTAATATTGTGTGCGAAGTAATGGACACAACCGGAGCCCCTGCAATCGCAGAAGACGGTTGTGTTCAGAGTGCATTCATCGCGAACGCGCGCACATAGCACACTCTGCCGTATCGGCAAGGACGATCCTCACCGACCTTACGGAGCGCAATTAAAATTCGCTCCATCACTTCGCACACAAATCAAGCCTACTAAAGGGACTAGTGTTCAAAGTACCCCTACTCCCCTCCCGAATAATCGGAAGGATTCATCAGATTGATGAATGAACGTCAATCCCATTCGCTACCCACGCTTTCGTGTTTCAGCGTCAGGAATGCGCCAGTGAGCTGCCTTCGCTTTTGGTGTTCCCCTAGATATCAACGGATTTCACCCCTACACCTAGAGTTCCGCTCACCTCTCACATCCTCAAAAGTCGCACCGTTTCCCCTGCAGACCCCCGGTTAAGCCGAAGAATTTAACAGGAGACTAATGCAACCGCCTACACACCCTTTACGCCCAGTGATTCCGGATAACGCTCGAGGCACTCGTATTACCGCTGCTGCTGGCACGAGTTTAGCAACCTCTTATTCATGGACTAACGTCAATAAACTTCCTCATCCATAAAAGATCTTTACATCCCGAAGGACTTCATCGATCACGCGGCGTCGCTCGATCAGGGTTTCCCCCATTGTCGAATATTCTCGGCTGCGGCCACCCGTAGGTGTATGGACCGTGTCTCAGTTCCATCGGTGGGGAACAGGCTCTCCCCCCCCCTAAGCGTCGTAGCCTTGGTAGGCCATTACCCTACCAACTAGCTGATACTGAGCAGGCTCTTCATGGAGCAAAATTCTTTACCCAATCGCAATTTTGATCAACAGAATATTTCTGCGAACCAAAATTGCAACTGGGACTATCGGGAATTACCCCGTCTTTCGACGAGCTATGCCCGACTCCACGGTAGATTCCTGCTTATTACTACCTCGTCTGCCGGTTGTCTTGCGACCCCCTTGACTTGCATGCCTTATCCACGCCGCCAGCGTTCATCCTGAGCTAGGATCAAACTCTTAATAAAAGGTCAGAGACCTTTTTAGATTTGAACGGAACAAAACAGAAAATGGTATTTTCAATTTTGTTGCCCAAAACATTTTGCTATGAATGTTTCAGACTTAGCTCTTTGCCCACAAAAATTTTGCATTCCGCGAAATTTCGGTGGGTTCGAATCATTTACTAGACTTTTCTACTCTTAGATTAGACTTACGTCCCCCATTAATTTTGAAAGAATTAATGCGGGATACGCGATTTAAAAACCGCGCTTGCGCGAGGTCAAAAAATCGATACTTGCACTTTATATGTGTTCTCAAGATTCAGTTGTCAAAGTTCAAGGATAGCGCCCTTTTTGAGCGCAGAGAGCCATTATACATAAGCCCCAGAAGCTGTCAAATGCGGCTAAAACAAAGGAAAAGGCCGGTCTCAAAAGAGTACCGGCCTTCGCAACACGACAACAACAGACAGGAATCAGAAGCGGTTTAGAGCAGAAAGAACTGCGCACACGGAAGCAAGTTCAATACTCGTATCAACCCCTGCGCCCCAACGAGTTGGGCCGTCGACCATGCCAATTTTGACATAGGCGATTGCACTTGCACTCGTTCCTGCACTTAGGGAATGTTCTTTATAATCTGCAACCCCGAACATGCGCACGCCAATTGCCATCAGGGCGTGGGCAAAGGCGTCAATCGGACCATTGCCCAAACCAGCAACCTGAACTGCGACTCCGTCTCGTTTCAAGGTCGCATTGCAACTAAACATACCACCAGTGGCTCCATCTGCGTGGAAATGTACAAGTGACCACGGAGTTTTGCGCTCGACGTATTCTCTCCAGAACATATCCTTGAGTTCGGAACCAATGACTTCGCGGCCGAGTTTATCCACTTCATCGCTTGCAATAGGGCCAAACTCGCGTTGCATGTCCTTCGGGAGTTCAAGACCGAATTCGGTTTCAAGCAGGTAAGCAATACCCGCCTTGCCTGACTGACCGTTTACGCGAACCGTCTCGCTATACTCGCGACTGATGTCACGTGGATCAATGGCAAGATACGGAACATCCCAGTGTCTCCGACTCCCTGTTGCCCACTCCGCAAGTCCTTTCTTGATCGCATCTTGGTGTGAACCGCTAAACGCAGTGAAGACAAGCTCCCCTGCATACGGTTGGCGCTGTGGAACAGTCATGCCTGTTGTACGCTCGTACACTTCGCGCACAGCATTGATATCCGAGAAATCAAGTTCCGGATCAATACCGTGCATGAAGAGATTGAGCGCTACCGTGACGATGTCAACATTACCAGTGCGTTCTCCGTTGCCGAAGAGCGTTCCTTCGACGCGGTCCGCACCGGCAAGCAGCCCGAGCTCCGTCGCCGCCACACCAGTACCTCGATCATTGTGTGTATGGAGACTCACGATGAGCGAATCGCGCCACTTGATATTGCGACCCATCCACTCAATCTGGTCGGCATACACATTAGGCGTCGCAACCTCGACGGTATCGGGAAGGTTCAAGATCATCTTCCTCTCCGGTGTCGGTTGCCATACACCCATGACTGCCTCAGAGATTTCTCTCGCAAACTCAACTTCGGTTGCGGAGAAACTTTCTGGTGAATACTGAAGTATGACTTCAGTATCTTGAAGTCGTGAGAGACGCTCCCTGATCCACTGCGCACCTTGCACAGCAATCCGAACGATTTCGGCTTGCGACTTCCCAAACACCACTCGGCGTTGCGCAGGTGAAGTGGAATTGTAGAGATGAATGATCACCTTCTTTGCACCCACAAGCGACTCGAAAGTGCGCTCGATCAATTCCTCACGAGCTTGTACGAGCACCTGAATCCACACATCATCTGGCACGAGATTCTCCTCGATAAGCCGCCGGATGAAAGCAAACTCGGTGTTTGATGCAGACGGGAAGCCAACTTCAATCTCCTTGAAACCACACTTGACCAGTGTCTGAAAAAGTTCCAGTTTCTGATCGACAGTCATCGGATTCGCAAGAGCTTGATTGCCATCGCGAAGATCTACGCTACACCAGATTGGTGCGCGAGTGATTATTCTGCTCGGCCATTGCCGATCGGACAGATTGACTGGCGGAAACGGACGGTATTTGCCTTGGATCATTTTCATAACGGTAGGTAGGTTGACTGCTTGTTGTTGAAAGAACACTTTCATCTCGCTTTTTTCCAAAAGACGAAACGAAAACCGCCCTCCGACCCGAAGGTGGAGAGCTGGCCTGTAATCGTTAGTTCTGGTTTCTAGTTAACGAGCACGGGCAAGGTCTCCACCTTTTTTAAGGAGGAGGCCGAGAAGCAATGTTGTATTCAATTTGTGCCCGTTTGAGGTCATGGATAGTATCTTACTCAATCTTTTTGTGGTGTCAATATCATTTCTGCTTTCTGTGTTGCCACTTCTCCACAGTAACCAAAAGAGGGCTACCGAGGAAAATTGAGGAATAAGTACCAGCAACAATACCGATAAGGAGTGCGAGAGTGAAATTGTGTGTTGCCACACCGCCAACAAAATAGAGAACAATGAGAGAGAAGACTACTGTCAACGAGGTGTTGATGGATCGAGTGAATGTCTGGCTGATGCTCTTACCAACAATCTGATCAAACGGTTCTTTTCGGCTCAAGCGCAAATTTTCACGGACGCGATCAAACACAACAATCGTATCGTGCACCGAGAATCCAAGGATCACAAGAATTGCAGTAACAAATAACGAATCGATTTCAATTGTCGGATTAAAATAACCGAGAAGTACGAACACGCCGGTGGGAATAATAACATCGTGCGCAAGTGCGATGACTGCAATGAGGCCGTATTTCCACGACGAAACCGGTTCAGAAACTTTTCGGAACGCAAACGCAATGAAGAGAATAATCATCACCAAGACCAGTACAATCGAGATGAGAGATTTGCGAGCAGATTCGGCTCCAAGTAGCGGACCAATAGAATCAAATCGGTCTTCGGTAAACTGCTGTTTGTCAGCCGAGAGCGCTGCAATTATTTGCTGGCGTTCCGGTTCAGTGAGACTGCGCATACGAATGATATACCCCGCATCGCCAATTGAGCGCACTGAAGGCTCTCCTCCAATCACCGTGGCGACAGCCTCCTGCACGTCTGATAATGCAGGTCGCTCTGTGGTATAAGTCACTTCAAGTAACGAACCTCCTTTGAAATCAATGCCAAGGTTGAATCCCCACACAAACATAGCCGCAACAGAAAGGATAACGAGTATAATCGACACTGCATAGAACCATTTTCTGTGTTGAACGATAAACATATTTTTATGAAGATGTTATGCCACTACCAAAAAGGAATTTCATTACTCCCTCATGACGCTTATGGGAAAGCGCGAGCAAGAAGGAGCGAGTAACCGTGATAGCGGTGAACATACTTACCAGCACGCCTATGACAAAGATAAGTGCGAAACCTTTGATAATCGACGTATTAGAAAACCAGAACAAAATGGCTGCGGTAATAATTGAAGAGAGATTTGAGTCTCGGATAGAAAGCCACGCGCGCGAGAATCCTTCGCGAATCACTCCGTCAACAGATCCTTTCTTTCTAAATTCCTCCTTCATGCGTTCAAAGATGAGGATGTTGGCGTCTACTGCCATACCGATTGATAGAATAAACCCTGCAATGCCTGCGGCGGTCAACGTAACCGGAATAAGCTTAAACAGCGCAAGCATAATCGCGGTATATACACCGAGCGCCACCACTGCAAGAACTCCCGGAAGCCGATACCAGAGGATCAAGAATAGTGCGATAACAATGAAAGACCCGACGCCTGCACGCAAACCACCCGTCAGCGCTCCCTCCCCTAGAGATGCTCCAACTTTTTGAGTTGAAACCAGTTCAATCGGCACGGGGAGTGCTCCATAGTTTAAATCGCGGACTAGCGTTTTCGCTTCTTGCGGAGTAAATGTCCCACTAATCTGGGCACGGCCATCGGCAATTTGTTCACGGATCACCGGCAAAGAGATCGCCTCACCATCAAGGAAAATCCCTAACACCTCACCAATATGCGCTTTAGTTACCTTTGCAAATAAATCTTTTCCTTCGCTATTGAAAGTGAGCAACACATAGGGAGAACCTGTAGTTGGATCAAATTCAACCTGCGCGCGTTGGACCAAACTGCCAGTTATACCCGTATCTTCAAACACTACCTGCGTCGTGGTTGCGCCTTGTACAGGAGGCTGTTCTTTCGCCAGACGAAACTCAAGCAACGGAGTTTTTCCAATCAAAGAAATCGCCTTCTCAATATCAGTAACTCCGGGAAGCTCTACGATAAGTTTCTGGCTAATCGTGCTTCCAACTCCACCTGATTCAACTTGGACTAACGGTTCTGAAACTCCAAAGAGGTTAACGCGCTTTTCAATCACATCCCGAAGTGCGGACATAGAGGAATTAACATCTGATGGTGCCACTTTAGAGATATCTGCCTTGTACACAAGATGACTGCCACCATTGAGATCAAGGCCTAATTTAAAGGCAAATCGGTTGTTTGCCTCTTCCGAGGAATAGACAAAATAGCCGACAAGCGCGGCTGCCAAAATGATTACTAGTGCAATAAGTCGATTCTTCATACAGATAGTAGAGAACTATACCGTCCTCTCTTAAAAATTGCAATCAGCTATAACTTATTGATTTGCTTGAGCTCGGCAATACCTTTCTCGAAAGAAACTTCTGGTTTCCAACCAAGTAATTCCCGTGCGAGTGTATTATCTGCGCGCGTGTGACGCGGCTCCAGTCGAGGAGCGATGTGCTCCGCTGGACCTCCAATCAATTTGGCAACAGCATTCACTGAAAAATCATTTCCTGCACCAATATTGAGAACTTCGCCCTTCCCCACCTTCTCACTTTTGGCAGCAAGTATATTTGCACGCACGACGTCAGATACATGAGTGAAATCACGCGTCTGCTCCCCATCGCCAGTGATAGTCATTGGTTTGCCTGAAATCCGCTGCTGCAAAAACTTCCCAATCACGAGTGCATATGCACCTTCATTGTTCATGCGAGGTCCATAGACATTGAAATAACGCAAAGAGACCGTTTCTATCTTATGAATTTCTGTCCACACCTGAGCATAGAGCTCGCCAACATATTTTTGCAATCCATAGGGACTTTTTGGATGAGCAGACATCTTCTCGACAAGCGGGAGTACCGGTTGATCGCCATATGCAGAACTTGATGCAGAATAAATAACTCGACGTACTCCCCCATTGACTGCGGCAGTCAACACACTAACCGTTCCACCTACATTCACTTCGTTGGTTTCAATCGGATGTTCAATTGAGTATTGAACACGAGGGAGGGCCGCAAGATGAAACACGAACTCTGCCCCTTTGATAATCGCAGATATGGCGGCAAGATCGCGGATATCATTTTCGTGATACACCACATCTTTATTTGCGTATGATTTTGGGGCCGGACGAATATCAATACTGTGCACTTCAAACCCCTCCTGCACCAATGCATCAGAGAGATGGCTGCCGATGAATCCTGCAGCACCGGTCACCACTACTTTTTTCTTTTTCGTTTCCATATCTATTAAACGCCAGCGCGAGACATTAATTCCTTAATAGTCTTGAGCATTATAACAAGATCAAGTATCAAAGAGCGATTCTTGATGTAATAGAGATCATAGGAGAGCTTGTTTCGGGTCTCGGCTATGCCAATATCGTGGTGCGGGTGTTCACCATAAATTTGCGCCCAGCCCGAGAGCCCGGGTTTGATCAGATGGCGAATATTGTAATAAGGTATTTCAGCAGCATACTGTTTGACTGGACCCAAAAATTCAGGGCGCGGACCTATCAGAGAGATGTCGCCCTTAATGACATTCCACAGTTGCGGCAGTTCATCAATTCGCGTTTTGCGCAAAAAAGCTCCGACACGAGTTACCTTATTTGAGGAATTCTCCCACTTCCCTCCGTCGTTGGCAGACGTCATAGTTCTAAATTTGAAGAGTTTAACCGGTTTATTCCCCTTTCCAACACGTTCCTGTATAGAAAACAGAGGGCCTGCATGATCCAATTTGATCGCGCACCAAACAAAAGGGTAGAAAACAAGAGATATAACCCCAAGCACCGTCGACACGCCTATATCCATTACCCGTTTGATAAAGTCATACGTAAATTTGGGCCCGAGTGATATATTCTCAAGAAACCAGTTATATTGGAGGAGGGAGAGAGGAACGCGATCAAAAATATCTTCGTATACTTTATACATATCTATAAAGCGGACTTTCGAGAAAATAAGATTGTAGAGATGCGGCAAAATGGGCCCAACTTTCGGGCTGCGCAAATCCACTGCAACAATCTGTATCCCTTCGGCATAGATCCGATCCAATACTTCGGTTTTGAAATCAATTTGATCGACTGCATCAAGGTCGACAGAAGAGACAAAATTAATCGAGTAGCGGGAATTATTGTTTACTTCATCGCGCAGTTCGCGCATCTCGGTGCCGCTTCCGATAAGCAACGCGTTCTGTTTGCGCCGCGAGCTAAATATCGGATACCCATAAATCCGCCACAACAAAATCAATATGAAAGAAAGAGCTAGGTCAATGAATAGGTTGGTTTTCGGAGCGATGCCGAAATACGGAATAAAGTAGAAAAAGGCAATCGCAATAACAGTATTTACCAATAATGCGTTAAGAAGAAGAGAGGGTAAACGCCTCTTTAAGATAACGGTATGCTTCTCATATAGGCCGGCGATAAAGAAAACCACGAGCCACACAACAAAGAGAATAATGAATGGAGGGACGTGCAAAAAGAATATATCAGGGGTTGGAAACACCCCATAGCGAAACAGAAGCATGAGCCACAGGGCTGCAAATAATGCGCAAATATCACCTAAAAATAACAGTAATTTTTCGAAACGATTCGGAGCAACCATAAGTCCTCATATTACAATAAAAATAGCTTTAGGCAATGGCTTATGGTAATTTAATAGACACAGTGGTTGAAACTAAAAAAACAAAAATTCTCTATGTGATCACCAAAAGCAACTATGGTGGTGCACAAAGATATGTCTTTGACCTTGCCACTTCCCTGCCAGAAGATCAGTTTGAAGTGCAGGTTGCACTAGGGGGAACTGGAGAAAAGGATGCGGCAACAGGAACACTCGAAAGTACATTAAAAGCCCGCGGAGTGAGAACTATCTTTGTGCGTTCATTCATGCGAGATATCTCGTTTTTTCGAGAGTTGAGTGTATTCCGAGAATTATTGAGCATAATCAAAGGATATGACGTCGTACATCTCAACAGCTCGAAAGCGGGAGGTATTGGCGCGCTTGCCGCACGCTTCAATGGAATAAAGAATATAATTTTCACCTCCCATGGCCTTGCCTATGATGAAGATAGGGGGATGTTGGCGCGTATAGCCATTTGGTTTGCTACGTGGGCAACCTGTTTGCTCTGCCACAAGGTTATTGTATTGTCTCAAGATAACTTCAAGCGAGCGAGGCGACTGCCTTTTTGTAGTAGAAAAATTACTCTGATACACAATGGAATAAAACCTGTTGAATTTAGGGATCGGGAAATAGTGCGAAGCAACTGGACACAACGATTTAATCTTTCCGTTACTAACAACACGATCTGGCTAGGAACCATAGCAGAACTCACCAAAAACAAAGGCCTCTCCTATACGCTTCAATCACTTTCGGAACTTCAAGAAACACATCCCGATTTTGTATATATGCTCATTGGAGACGGCGAAGAAAGAAGACAACTTGAAAGCCTCGTGGAAAAATACAACCTCGGAAAGAAAGTGAAAATCATAGGTTTTCTTGCAAATGCATCTGACGTACTTCCTGCCTTCGATATATTTACTCTCTCATCAGTTAAAGAAGGTCTCCCATACGTTTTGCTTGAGGCGGGATTGGCGGGATGCGCAGTAGTAGCAAGTCGTGTCGGTGGCATTCCCGACGTCATAGAGCATGAAGTCACCGGTCTTTTGGCAAACCCTAAAAATCCGGAGGAAATAAAGAAAAATCTCATTCGCTATGAGGATTCTGCTTTACGCACACGTATGGGAGATTCTTTAAAAACAAAACTGGCAAAAGAATTCTCGTTCGAAAAAATGGTTGAGAAAACAGTTTCCGTTTACGGAAGGTGATGCCTTTACACTTCAAGTTCCGTCTGCCCGAGGCTCTTTAGATGATCAGGCAGAGACTCCTCAAGTCCCAACTCCTTGACGTGGGCTTTGATTTCTTCCGGACTACGAGTGTACGCAAGGTTTCCATGCTTTTCTGCCGCCTCATCGTGAGCTTGGATATACTCACTATCAGCAGCATCTTCTAGCCTTTTAAATTCTCTTGCTTTATCTTCTTCACCCAGTTCCTGAGCTCTATCTTTTCTTTCGCCATAAAACCAGCGTTTCGCACTAGCTATTTTTACCCTCTTCATAACATCATCCTCTTGTTCAGCAGGAGTTCCTTCATTTCCAAAATTATTCATATTAAAAATGTATTTATACTAATGACTTTTCCAGTTTAGCTTAAAAACTGCCTATAAATCAAGGCTCAGCAAAAAGTGCCTACACGCAACACTCTTGCTGTTTCTCTTTTCCCAAAATTAACTGTTCAAAATTTATAACTCCATTCCCATCATCAACTCATGACGAATCGCCTCTTTGAGGAAATCTATAGATGTTTTATGTTCCGCATTCTACATTTTACGACCTACACCCCCACCACCTCATTGTGTCCATCATCTTTATGCATTGTCCGGCCATAGCGGCGCATGCCCATTAAAACACCGAGTCCCGCAAATTCGGTGATAAGGTGCGATCCTCCATAACTCATAAAAGGTAGTGTGATGCCCGTAATCGGTAAGAGGCCGATATTCATTCCAATATTAATAAAAATATGACTCCCGAGCATTACCGCCAATCCAAATCCAAACAAAACTTCAAAATTGGTCGCCCCGCGAATACTGTTTGCAAGCACTCGCCAGATCACCACCGCGTATAGCAAAAGTAGGATCAAAACACCGACAAACCCCCACTCTTCGGCAAATGCGGCAAAAATAAAATCGGTCTCATATTCCGGAAGAAAATTAAGGCGCGACTGGCTTCCCATACCTATCCCCTTGCCTAGAGATTCTCCCGAACCGACTGCAATCATCGATTGATAGGCATTGTATCCTGCTCCACGTATATCGGTCAGTGGATTAAGAAATGTTATGATGCGCTGTTTTTGATAGTCCTTGAATACATAAAACCAGAGACCGCCAAACACCAGCAAAAGAGAGAGGACAACCGCCAGCAAATGTTTTTTTGAAATACCTGAAATAAGTACTTGACCAAGCCAAATACAAAAAATAATCATCGCTGAACCGAAATCGGGTTGAAGAAACACCAATATGAAGATAATGAGCGCATACAAGCCGGAAACCATAATATGCCGAACATTTGCAATTTCAATATGCCTCCGAGAAAAATATTTAGCCAAGATAAGTATGAGCACAAGCTTAATAGGATCAACTGGTTCAACCGAGAAAAATCCGAATGAAAACCAACTCTGTGCACCGCTCACTGCTCGCGCAAAAACCAAGAGAGCCAAGAGTGCAGAAACGGAGCCCAAAAAGAGTGTGACCAAAACCCATGTACGGCGCAAGAACCTAAAATCAATCCGACTGCACACAAGAAAAACAACAACGGAAACTCCTATCCATATCAACTGGCGAGAAAAAAAAGGGTTTTGCCCTTCAAAAGAACTCATAGTCAGAAGGCCTACAGCCAAAATGGGAAGTGTGGCTACAAACAAAGTCCAATCAATAGTTGCGTGTGATCCGAATACGCGACGGAACAAATTTCCTATCCACACACGCGGAGCAATATCCATTTAATAGTTACTATCCGGATAAAGCAGCGGAATAATTTCAATACGCGCTGGTCTGAAATCAAACGGATGGGGCCAAGAGAACTGTATAGGAGATGAGGAAAATCGCTTGATTTCATCGGCCACAGTTTCAGAAACCGCACGTGCATTGTCTGACTCATCATATACAATCACCACCGTCCTCACGCCCCACACCGGTTGATCTGAATCATTCACCAACAAAGCCGTGATCAGCGGGTTCGTCGCGATATCAGACACGGTCTGCTGATGTATGCGTATAATCGGAGGGAGGCGCGATACTTTATTCCACACTGGCTTCGCTTCAAAAACAAAGACGGTCCGAACAGGAGCGCGAGTACCTGTCTGTAGATTTGTTTCTACAATCGGAACAATATGCCGAGGTGGAATATCCATCGTACCTGCACGTTCAGCAAGCAAAATATTTTTGTCGTCATAGAGTTTGAATACATACGGCACCTCTTTTGCCTCACTCCCCTCATTTAAATTTTCTATGTATGCAACTGTATTATATAAACCTCGTGCAACCTCGAAAGATCTCTGCCAATTAACCGTCAAATCACGTGACTGATTCTTGCACAAAAGAGCGCATGAGCCTCCGCAATCCACACCAGTCTCATCCTGATTTTGTTTTCCATCAGTACAACTCGGCGCGGTATAGAGATGTGGAATGGAATACAAAGCAAAAGCACCCGCACCGAGCGCGACAAGAAAAATAAAAAAGAAAAGCTTCCTCTTTGATGCCCACGAAATCATTGTTCTTATGATATCAGATAGAGAGATTCGGACAACAGAAAAACCGCCGGCTTAAAAAGACAGCGTACAATTTTGTGTTGAAGATTTAGTTTTGGCGGCTATCTACTCTCTCCATCAAAAGATGGATACCATCGACACTAGTGGGCTTAACTGCTCTGTTCGGAATGGGAAGAGGTGTTGCCCCACCGTCAAACCACCAAAACTAAACCTTCAACTGAATCAAGTGCATATAGTAAGTGTGACACTCACATTTCCTAATAGGAAGATTCGACGAATTAGTATTCCTCGGCTTAACACATTACTGTGCGTACACCTAGAACCTATCAACGTGGTCATCTTCCACGAGTCTCAACGATTCCTAATCTTGAAGACGGCTTCGCTCTTAGATGCTTTCAGAACTTATCCGTTCCCGACATAGCTACTCGGCAATGCTCTTGGCAGAACAACCGATAGACCAGAGGTCAGGTCTTTAGGGTCCTCTCGTACTACTAAAGAATCTTCTCAAGAATCAACGCCTGCAGTAGATAGGAGACCAACCTGTCTCGCGACGGTCTGAACCCAGCTCACGTAACTTTTTAATTGGCGAACAGCCAAACCCTTGGGACCTTCTCCAGCCCCAGGATAAGTTGAGCCGACATCGTATATTTCCCCATTATTACTAACTCGTGCCTCAAAGAGGTCGAGCCCCGCGATCTGAAAATAATTTTCAGATCTTTGGAGTGGTATGGACTATATCTTCATCCTTTGCGTAAAACACAAAGGCGTTGGCGTTTTAGCCCGAATAATAAATTATTCGAACTCTGACCTGAATGGTCAAGTCTCTACGGGGTCAATCAGCAAAAAGCTGACGACTTCCCACGGTATTGTCCATGGATTATTTACCCATGGAGTCCACCGTTATAAGCCAATAGTTTTGTTCTAGCGTAATTGGGTTCAACTCCAATAAACTACGCCAAAACGGCTAATACAATTACTTGTATGGAACCCCGAAATTTGAGGTGCCGAACTCCGCCGTCGATATGGACTCTTAGGCGGAACTAGCCTGTTATCCCCAGAGTAGCTTTTGTCCGATGAGCTCCGGCCGCGTCTAATGCGTACCGTCGGATCACTTAGTCCTGCTTTCGCATCTGCTTGGGATGTCCCCCTCACAGTTAAGCCAGCTTGTGCCTATACACTATCGGCACGGTTTCCATTCGCGCCTAGCTGACCTTAATGAACCCCTCCGTTACTTTTTAGGAGGGTAGCGCCCCACCAAAACTACCCACCAGGTACTGTCTCTCGTCGTTTTTGCCGACGGGGTTAGCATACAAATCAAAACAGAACGGTGTTTCATCGTCGGATCCATGCCACCCGAAAGCGACACTTCAAATCCTACCGTCTACGCTACGCAGTCAAAATGTGTATGCAATACCAAGTTGTAGTAAAGCTTCTGGGGTCTTTTCGTCTAACTGCAGGTAACCGGCATCTTCACCGGTACTGTATTTTCACCGAACGAGTCCCCGAGACAGTTGCCCAGTCATTACACTATTCGTGCGCGTCGGAACTTCATATTCCTTCCACTATTTCTAGTGGCACTGACTATATCTTCATCTAATGACTTAAGAATGTTTAGTTGAGTATATTTTCGTTTACCTCCGGGATTCATTGTAAAAGCAATTTTCATAATCGCTTTCAACCCATCGGCCTGCTTATGAGTTTCTTTTTTCATTAGCAAACAAATTTTTCTAAATTTTAGAAAATCATTTTGCTTGGATGAAAGAAGGGGGAACTTCTCGAAATGAGGGTTGACTTTGTTTATTAGGTCAACCAAGCTTCTCACTTCATATTTCAACGTTTTATCGCTAAAATCTCTCCTAATAAATCCGCAATCAAATCTCTTTTTGATCAGATACAGCACTTCTGCTCTATCTTGATTTTGACTGATAGAAAAACTAGGTTTTGTTTCCCAACCTACAAGCATTTTACTTCTTCGAGAAAATGATACGGAAAAGCAACCTTCTCCATCAACATATCCCGAAATATATTCTCCCATGTTCTTCATTAGAGCTGGCGTGTTATGGATATATTATAGAATATATCCATCTAGGTCGCCACTGGTTAGTGGTGACCTAAGTCGATACGGGGTCAATCCTTCGATATATCTCAGGACGACTTCCCACGGTATTCTCCTGCCTTCATCGCGCCTCCTTAAGCGCTCCAGCGAGGACTCCACCGTTATAAGCCAGTTTTATCTTGATATCACTATCAAGTTGGGCAGTTCCTACCCGACAAGGAATTTCGCTACCTTAGGACGATTATAGTTATCGCCGACATTCACCAGGGCTTACAACAATCACCATGAAAATCTTGCGACTCTCACAACGTCATTGTTTGACCTTCTGGCATTGGTCAAGTGTCACCCCCTATACATCCTCTTACGAGTTCGCAGGGAGCTGTGTTTTTGATAAACAGTTGCCAGGCATACTTTCGCTGCGGCCACACGTGCCTTGCGGCAGTGCGGCAGGCCTTATTCCGAAGTTACGGCCACTTTTTTGCCGAGTTCCTTGGGGACCTCTCATTCGTTCGCCTACGTCTACTCGACGTGATCACCTGTGTCGGTTTGCGGTACGGTTCCTTCCTGTTTATGCTTAGAGAATTTTCTTGGAAGCGCGCTTTGTCTCATTCCTTTCCGCCGAAGCGGAAAAGTTTTCGCTGTGCTTGGAGTTCCTGCCTTGCGGCAAGGTGTGTCCGGATTTTCCTGAACACCCACCTGACACCACGAACATCAAATCCAATAATGTGCGAGACATACTGCACTCCGTCCTCCCAATCGCAACAGTGAGGAGTCACGGAATATTAACCGTGTGTCCATCGGGTCCGGCTCTCGCCATCCCCTTAGGGCCGACTAACCCTTGGCTGATCTTCATTGCCAAGGAAACCTTGATCTTTCGGCGTCCGCGATTCACACGCGGATTGTGGTTACTTGTGCCAACATTCTTACTTCCACACGCTCCAGAGTGGCTCACGCCTTCTCCTTCACAGCAGAGTGGAATACTCTCCTACCACTTGAAAGCTTCATTGATAGTCCCATCGTACTCGTTTCTTCACGAAACGAGTACGATGGGCAGATTGGTGGCTGTTGTGAGATTTTTACTCACAGTCTTCGCCTTAAGCGGGCGACGCTCTTGTGCATTGAGCTATACAGCCAATTGGTCGGGGCGGTTGGATTTGAACCAACGACCTCTGCCAGGAATTCAGGACTTGGCAAGCCGAAGGCTTGTATTCCCCAAACGCCACGACTCGACGGGCAGCACGCTACCAAGCTACGCTACGCCCCGACACTAGAGATTAGTTGGCGGATGGGACAGGAGTTGAACCTGCATGAGCTTGCGCTCGACGGTTTTCAAGACCGTTGCCTTACCATTCGGCACACCCATCCTGCCAATAAATCAAATGTACAAATTTTTTCTATCAATGAAGCTTTCAAGTCCTCAGTTTCGGTACCATGCTTAAGCCCCGATCATCTTCGGCGCAGAATCTCTCAATAAGTGAGCTGTTACGCTTTCTTTGAATGATGGCTGCTTCTAAGCCTACATCCTTATTGTCTGAGAAATTCCACCACCTTGAGATGCACTGAGCATGGATTTAGGGACCTTAAATGGAGGTGCGGGCTGTTTCCCTTTTGACCAGTGGAGCTTAGCCCCCACGGTCTAACTGCGAAGCTGTGACTTTCAGTATTCGGAGTTTGATAGGTCTCGCGGTCTTTCGACCTGTCGGGACCTTCCAGTGCTCTACCCCTGAAAGGAACACTTCACGCTAGCCCAAAAGCTATTTCGGAGAGAACCAGCTATTACCAGGCTCGATTAGCTTTTCACTTCTTATCACAAGTCATCGGAGTGTATTGCACGGCACAACCGTTCGGGCCTCCATCTGTCTTTCGACAAACTTCACCCTGCTCATGACAAGCTCGCTCTGGCTTCGGGTCTGATGCATGCGACTGACGCGCTATTAACACTCGGTTTCCCTACGGCTCCGTCCGACCAGCGGACTTAGCCTTGCCGCGTGCATCAACTCGTTGGCTCATTCTTCAATAGGCACGCTGCTACGGTTTGCACACTGTGCACTTAATAATGTTATCTGTTGAAAGGTGGGTGGGAGTCTCCGAGTAACCAGAGACTCCCACTTTTGCGGGTTACCCCAAGTGATGCACCGCAACGGTGCAACTTTCAGCTCTTTAGCTAAATGGAGGTCCGAACCCACGTTTCAACAGATAAAAATGCACACTGTGCAAACCGCTGCAACTCCTTGTAAGCATATGGTTTCAGGTCTATTTCATCGCCCTTACCGGGCTGCTTTTCACCTTTCCCTCACGGTACTAGTTCACTATCGATCTCCAAAAGTATTTAGCCTTACCGGTTAGTTCCGGCAGATTCCTCCGAGCCATTCGTGTCTCGAAGTACTTAAGAAAACCAGCAAAAAAGATTTTGAATTTTCGCTTACGGGGCTATCACCCACTGGGGCCAAGCTTTCCAGCTTGTTCAGCTAACACAAAATTTTGTAACTTTTCTCGCAATAAATTGCGACGCTGATTCCTTGCAACCCTGAACCTTAATGTTCCGATGCACCCGAAGGCACACCGAAATATTAAGGGCCAGTTTAGGCTTCTGCGCTTTCGCTCGCCGCTACTCACGCAATGACAATTGTTTTCTCTTCCTCCAGGTACTGAAATGTTTTACTTCCCTGGGTGCGCGCTCTCACCTTGCGGTGAAAGTCATCAAGGTTTACTTGATGGGGTTTCCCCATTCGGAAATCTCCGGATCAAAGGTTGCTAGGCACCTCCCCGAAGCATATCGCAGCCATGCTACGTCCTTCATCGCCTTTTGGAGTCAAGGCATCCACCATACGCTCTTAGACTTCCTATTAGGAAATCTGAGAATCACTTGTCCGCCACATTCAATAAAGAATGTGTCGCGGACTTCTACTTACTTTACCTGCTCTTGATTCATTGTCTTTCTGCATACTCTGCAGAAAGACGTCCGCCATGCATCCAAAGACCCCGAGTCACGTATGTGACTCAAGAAGAATGCTGACGGAATTAAATTGTCAAAGAATGGTCAGCCGGTAAATCCTTTTTGGGGATGAAAAATCCGCTCATTCTCGAGCGGTTTTGATACCAACAGCAAAATGCCGAGGGTTATCTTTTCCGCTTGGAATTGGTTGGATTAGGCATAATTTCTGAACATTTAGTAGTATAGCGAAAGACGAAAGGAAGTCAAGCGTTGCAAAGCGAAGAGCGATTAGCGAACAGAGGATAACAGGATAAGCATGATTCCAAGTTATTGAACCATAAGGGAATACTTGACTTATCGTATATTAATGCTATTATTATTTTTGAATGAACACTACATCACCAGCTATTCGCTGCCAGAATCGAATCCTCGTTTCGGTTATTGGCCAGTTCGAAAGACGAGGGTTCCGCAGAGCTACAGTGCAAATGGACACACACAAAGGGACTTGCACTTTGAACTTTGCCGATCGCAGTCCGGCAATCAAACAAGTGCGCGATATTTTCAAGAGGCGCACTGTCCGCCGTTTCAAAGGGTTTTTGACAATCTCGTAAACCTCCGACATGGAACACCAACGCCCCGCAACGAATGTTGCGGGGCGAACTTCTTTTTTAACTATTCGCTTTTCGCTACTCTACTACGCGTGATGATGCGGAAGATCCTGTTTAACCTTCTCAATAAACTTCGCTGCTGCATCCTGACCGCCAAGTCCAAACGAGAGACCAAGTGCAAGAGAGATTGCTACAATCACGCCCGTAAACAGCGTCTGCACAAATGCAGTCGCGATACCGAGCTGGAAGAGCGCTGCCAAAATGGCAAACACCCAGATTGACCAGCGGGTCACGCGGCCGGCAAATACCGCGGATTTGATTTCCGCCGCACGTGCTGCGCCAACAACCACTCGTTCCGAGAATTCTGCAATAACTGCCGCGACCAAAAGAATCAGTACAGCAACAATTACCTTCGGAAGATAAATTAACACAACCTGCTGGAGGAAGATCGTCACCTGTGTGAGTCCGACCACTTCAAGTGAAGCGACCAAAAACACAACGATGATGAACCACTTCACTAATCCTCCCAAGAATCGGCCGGTATCAAGATTGAATCCTGCCTTACCAAGAAGTCCGTCGACTTTGGCACTGCGAAGAATGCTATCGATCTTGATTGATTTAACAACCTGACTGACCACCTTATCAATCACATTGCCAATGATCCAGCCGACAACGAGGATCAAAACCGCTACAATAAACTTAGGCAAAAATGCCGCTGTCCCCAACCAAACACCCTGCAGAGACTCGCGGAATATGCTACTCCATGTTTCTACCATCATAATAAGAGAGACTTTTTCGAGTTCGAAACCCGAAAAGATCTGATTATTTACTAAAAAACGACCTAATAAAGATTACTAAAGGCGATACGCCTCTCTACATGATAGCACTCTGCTACACCACGAAAAAGAAGTGGCGGGGATAACTAATCCCTATTTTAGGCCTTTATTCCAAGCTTATTGAGCAAAACATGGTGCGGGTAATCAAAAATATCCCGTACCAGTCTATCGCTTACATTGAGACGATACTCAAATTCAACCCTTTCCAAAAGCACATAGTGGAGCTCACGCCCAATTTCAGACTCAAGCGAAGCAATAATGCGTTCAAGTATTCCTTTTTTAAGTTTTTCGCCCACCACCAATAAGTCGACTCGTGCTTCCCATTGTTGTAAAAAGACACCTGCAAGCACCACAAGCTTGAGTGTTCCTCCTCGACTGAGACGCTTGGCAATATCATGCACTCGCAACAAAATATTGTTTGCGAGTAAATTCCTCAACTGCGTCAAAAATAAAAAAGATCCGTTGAGCGTCCACCCTATTGTCCGAACTCGTTTATCCCCGAGCTCTTTAAAGTAAAACTTTCGTTTGATTAGACCGGCCTTTGCAAGTGCCACAAGTTCATGACTCACTTCGCGAACTTTCCCTCGACACACAACCGCGGCAGTTTTTGCATCATAAATTTTATCTGGATTCAAAAGAAATTGACGCATCAGTCGTATGCGCACCTTTCCTCCAAATAATATTTCGAGTGTTTCCATATACTTGATGTTCGCACTATACTAGCAAACTATGCGAAAAAAAACATTGACAGTTCTGATAACGGATTGCAAAGAGTCTCCAGTGAACTGCATTGACACTCACATCTAATGGGCGTAGCGTACTAGTGGGTACAACAACCCGTTTACCAAACACATGAACGTTCCTTGCAGACTCATCAAAGGGGAGCATGGTCTTGTGCTTCAAATCGCTGTAACAGAGGGGGTGACAGAAGCAGGAGTCTTGTTCCACACACTCGCTTCAAACCCAATCACGGCAACAATCACCAACAGTGAGTGGCAAGAACTCACATTACCCTCAAAGCTGACATTCACTGTGGAGAACGAATAACCCCGCCCCTCTACGGAAAACCGCCCGCGGCATTGCCTCGGGCGGTCTTCATTTTTATACCGAACTTAAGATTTATTTGAGAGCAACTTTTCCACCAGCCGTCGTCGCTCACTCCTCCTTGAGAATCTTACAGATTCTGTACACCTTGTGGATTTTTGATTCGCCTTCGGCTCTGAAAAACCTCACAAGGTCTTGCGCCGCTCCAAGCATTCGCGGCTCACCCTCGGTTCTCAACGCTCAGTCGCTGCTCTCCGATACGGGGAACTCTCGTTCCCCGACCCCCTCCCAGAGCCGGCGAGTAACCTTGAAATATTATTTCAAGGTTACTTTTCCGCCGGCTCCTTCGATTTTCTTCTTTAGGTCTTCTGCTTCCTCTTTCTTCATACCTTCCTTCAAAACTTTCGGTGCGCCATCAACAAGATCCTTGGCTTCTTTTAGTCCAAGAGCGAGTGCCTCTTTGACTACTTTGATGACTGCGATCTTGGTCGCGCCACCATCAGTAAGTTCAACGGTAAACGCTGTCTTCTCTTCGCCCGCTGCTGCTGCACCCGGTGCCGCCACTGCGACTGCCGCTGCAGATACGCCAAACTTCTTCTCGAGAAACTTCACCAAGTCATTCAGATCAAGTACGCTCATCTGTTCGATGGTCTCGACAATTGATTTGAATTTTGCCGGTGTCTCGACCGGAGCCGCAGCTGCCGGATTTTGTGTTTCGTCTGCCATACTAATATGTGATTATGCCGACTTCTTTCCAGCTACCGCGTTGAGTGCGATAACCAGTCCCTGAATCGGCGAATTGATAATATTTACTACCTGTGCCAAGAGCACTTCTCGCGATGGAATCTCGGCAATGATAGTCATCTTTGCTTTATCAGCAAAAACACCTTCAAAAATACCGCCGAGAATTGAAAGTTTCCCTTCAAGTTTTTTCCCCACTTGCAGTACTTCACGTGCTGGCGCAAGCATATCTTTGCCATAGGCAAGCATCACTTGGCCGGTGAGTGAAGGAATTTCTCCAAATGAGTGCGCCGAAAGCGTTTTTGCCAATAATGTCTTTTTCACCGTAAGCAAGGTAACTCCAACCGCACGCATAGCTTTGCGAGCAGCAGTTACCTCTCCTACTGTCAATTTATTGAAGCCGGCAAAAACAACAGATTTTGCATCTTTCAATACCGCGTCAATCGCCTGTAATGCTTCTGCTTTTTGTGTTTTACTTTTAGCCATTTATGAAACGAAAAAAGGCCTGTTAAGGCCCAAAGTCGCATCCGTCTTAAGACAGACACTCGACCCTCTGCAGGACTTACTGTTCGCCTGCGTTCTTTGGGCAATAAAAAGATATTACTCGATTATTCCACAGCTGTCAATTGAATTAAAAATGATCGCCCCCGCGCAAAGCGCGGGGGCAGAATGGAAAACATCAACGGACACACTGGATGAGGCTGCGGACAGCTTCGATAATCTCCGAAGAGATAAACACGGAAGCGTTCGTGTCCCCCACAAGTCCCGACCCTTTGTTTGGGAAATTGACCCAATCGTGTTCGCGATAAAACTTTCCCATGACACTGGTCAGAGTGTGGAGAATCCCAAATGCGCCACGCAGGTCTTTGGTAGAGAAATTGCAAGACCATTTTGTACAACTCAAAAGATCTGGGTGTACGACGACAGTCGAGACAATCCACGGGAAACCCCGCTGGCTAAGAGGCAATTGATCTGCACCTCGTTGCGGTTGATAAGAGATGTGGACAACAAGAATCGTGTCCATTTCCTCCGCCCCATTTCTCAAAGCGAGCGAAGGGGCCGTCCCCGCAAGATTCACTCCAGAGACCTGTACTGTCCGACCACTTTCAGAAGCCCACGGAGGACGACCGTGCGTATCGAGAGATTTCAATGATTGAAGTTGCTGAGACATCTGACGTCTTTGTGACGCCGACAGAGCGACAGGAGGTGTCAAGGTAAATGATTGTTTCATGGAGACCCTTTCAAGGTTACGGTCCATGCAGGAATTGCACGGTCCAAAGGGGATGTTGCACCAAATTGAGAATATGGTCAAGTCTTAGGGAATCCAACTTCTGACGTTCTTGCCAAGGTTACTGACCTTGTGCAGATTGAAGAGAGGGTTCCACCGTCTCTCCTCCACTCCAATACGTCACTGCAATAAGAATGAGAAAACCGACAAAAATAATCCCGAGAAATTGAAAGGACATACGAAAGAATGTCCGATCAAATAGTTTCAAAAATCGGCGCATTTGGTCATGCATTATAATGTCCCTAACAATTGATTAAAGAATGTAGTGTTTCCAGTCTTCTTTTTCCCCTCTTCCGCAAGAGCACGAGCCTTCGTAGGGTTCTGTAGCGCATCGCGGTAGAACGAAAAGAGTTGCTCGTAGAGGTAAAGCTGGGGTGAGACTACTAGCGCGCGCTTGAAATATGTTTCTGCAGACGTGAAATTTTTGAGGTAGAAGCCATTGAGGAAACCTAGATTTCCCAAAATGATGTAGTTGTTAGGTGAAAGTGTGAGTGCATACTCCCATGCTTCCTGTGCTCCTGTATAGTCGGAAATCATTTGCCAAGTGAGTCCAACTTCTATCCACAGCTCAACAGAGCGAGGATTTTTTTTCAACGCCGTATTGAGATCTTTTAATTTGTTATTAAAGAAACTTTTTGCTTCTTCGGGGTAATCCTTCGGAAAGGCTATTGTCCTCTCGAGAACCGGAGCAGGGCCTAATGCTTCGATAGGAACCTCTTCTACATCCACCTTGCCTCCAGGGGGGATGACAAATTCGACACCTCCTATGTTCACCGTGGTAGTAGCATTATTTCCTTCCCCATCGTCAACGGGACCTCTAAAAAAAGATTCTTGGTTGAGTACATACCAACCCAACCCTCCAAGTGCAAGTAAAAAAAGGGTGATTCCAATCACCAGAGGCTTTTTGTTTTTGTTCTCTTCTGTAATTTTTGTTTCGTTTTCCATGAAGCACATTATAGGATGGGCTTACCTCTAATGCAAAACCGCCCCCAAAAGGGGGCGGTTTTGAAGCCTTCCTACTCACACTAGGTGTGTGAGTAGGATCACAAGATGGCTTAGTTCGAACGAGTCTGCGTGATACCCGAGCTCGGGAGACCTGGGAGACCAAAACCGTTGGTCCAGTCAGTGTCAACCAAGGCAGAGGTCGTTGTGGAGTTTGGAGACCACACAAAGTTCTGCGCAAGTGTCATAGCAGTAGATGTTGCCAAGAACTGCTGAGCTGTTGACGATGATTGACCACTGTTTGAGTTACAGGTCGGAGCCACTGTCGTGCTGTCGTAATCACAGAAGACGAGCAGTGGAGGAGCTGATGGGAACGCGCTATCACCCGTAAGAGTTGTAGTGAGTGACCATGAGGCACCTGAACCAGTACCACCCGTCGAGCGAACCTCGAAGTATCGAGTCTGACCAGCAGGCACTTCAATGAAGGTCGCTACAGCCGCACTTGTCTGCGGAGTGATTGACACTGCAGTCAAGGTCGGTGCAACGTTGCTCGCGCTCAACTGACCGCCAGAGCTCACACCTGAAATCGGTTGTGAGTACGAGCTGTCAGAGAATCCGAACACGTTAACTCCTGTTGGGAATGCTGCGTAGTTCGTTGATGACGTAGCAACGGTGAAGTTAATTTCAGCAATGCTGATTGAACCTGCGCTGCCTGCCGTTACCTTGAACCGTAAGAGCTTGTTATCAGCCGCACCACTTGACCCAAGAGTATCTAGAGCAAGGGTTGGGTATGACTTGAAGACACGAGCTCCTGCAACCGCAGTACTACCAGTTGAGTTGATCGTAGCGCCTGAGCCGACACCAGTACCATAGGTATTAGTGTTGCTTTCTACGTTAACCGCAACCAAGTGACCGCTGACGTTAACCGCTTCTGAAGAACCGATTGCCGACAAATTACCTTTGATGGTAATCGTCTTGTCAGTGTCTTTAGGAAGGCTAACTGGGCTGGTGAGGGTCGAAGTTGCAAGAACATTCGAACCGGTAAAGACTGCTGTACCAACTTGAGTTGCACCATCCCACAGAGTTACTTGAACGAGATCAGAAGAAGAACTTGAAGCGGTATTGGTAAGTCTCAAACCAATTCGCTGAAGGTTGATAGAGTCGTTCGTCGCGCGGAATTTAGCGACACCAAGAGTGACACCTGTTGCACCAGCTGAAGTGATAGTGTAGCCAGGACTTGAAGCATCGGTTGATACTGCAAGTGACGCTGTGCCAACTGTCATCGCTGCGCCTGTGCCAGCTCCTGTCGGGGTAACGGTTTGTGATGATGTCACACCAGTAACCGAGGTTGCCCAATCAGTCAGAACGTCTGTTGACGTCATTGACCAAGTGAAGGCACCTGTAGCCGCTGATGAGATGTTACATTTCACTCCAACGGTCTTGATTGTCCCTTTTGCAACAATAAGAGCGCTGTCAAGTGTGAAGCTTTCCGCGCCAGCATTTGCCGCTGTCGGGTTGATCACATTTGAACCAGTGTTCAGAGGAGTTGCTCCATCGAAGAGCTGACAACCGCTGACCGTGGTGTACGTACCTGCTCCTGCAGTAAGCGTAAGAGGAACGTTTGAGAAGCGTACATCCTCACCTGACTGTGAAGCGTCAAACTGGAGGTTCGTGAACAAGTGTCCAACGGTACCCGCAATAACAGCCTGTGCAGCAGGATTTGCTGACGCAGTAACGACAAGATCTGCTGTGCGGATAGTCATCGGGTTCATCGTCACAAGACCGATACCTGACAAGCTGATTGCATTGCCAGTTGTCTGACCAGTGATTGTTGTCCATCCAGATGATGGAGTGGTTGAAGCCGTAAGAGTGTCACCATTTGTTGAATCGACATCAATCTTACCTTTGAGGGTATAAGTTTGTTTGCCGAGTGGGAATGTGATGGTGTCGGTGAAGGTAACTCGCTGATGAGTTCCTGCGACATCGGTTGCATCAACTGGACCTGCGACTACTGCACCATTTCCATCAACAAGTGAAACACTTGTGAGGAGACGGGTCGTAGCATCTGCACTACCGAAGTTGAATTCGAAGATTGTTGATTGAACCGAGATTGCTTCACCTTTGAGATCAGTGGTGAAACCACCGAGTGATTGATTCGGAACATTCACCGCAACATTCTGCGCAGCAACGCTAACTGCGTTGGTGACTGTGGTCACTGAACCCGCAGAAACGGTGATAGTTGAACCGCTAAACCACGGAGTTCCAGCTGAACCTGAAGTGGTGCCATCCGAAGTGATGAACTGTGAAGCGGTAGTTGCAGCAGAAGCCGTATTTCCACCTGGGACTGGGGTGATTCCATACATGAAGGTCTCACCTGACACATAGAGATCCGTGGTCTTGTAGATGTCGAACTGTACCGTTCGAGCTGCAGAGCTCGAGCCGACAAAGTCTCCTTCTACAAATATATCTTTCGAGAATCCTTTGGAGATGACGATACCTGAACCGAAGTTAGTTGTGTAGTACTTGCCGTCGGCCGAAAGGGTCGTCGGGTACTTCACTCCATCAACTACAGTTGTGATGTTCGCCAAATCTCCTGCTGATGCTGAACCAGACTGGTTCCAGCGGATTGAACGAATTCTGATGTCTTCGTTCGAACCAGCAAGAACGCGGATACCCGCGAATCGGAATCCAGTCGTACCAATGTTCTGGCTTGAAGCTACGTTTGGATCAAAAGATGAAACGTAGGTCGTTGCTGAACCGAGTACTAGGGTTCCGTTGATGACCTGACCAGTACCGGTGATTGGCAATGAGCCAACTACTGGAGCGCTGGTGTTGATTGAAGTCACCTGGAAAGCCGGTACCTCACCTGCATGAAGTGCAAGAGTTGCGATTACTGCCATGTTGCCACCAATCGTCAAAGTTCGGCTTGTGCCTGCTTTGATGACGAACGGTTCACCAAGACTTGCTTGATGATTTGAGTTCAAGGTCTTTGCAACACCGATCTGGATTCCGTTCTCATCCAAGAGAACGACACCAGCAAAGCTAACATCTTGGGCAGGACCCACACGAGTTACTGTTACTGAATTCACAGTCACGTCGGATGCACCGGCCGTAAGTGTGAAGGTAGTGAACGGAACGCGTGAAGCACTTCCCGGAGCCAACTGCGGAGCTGGCTGTGTAGCTGCTGAAACTGCGAGTGTTGATCCAGCTGGAGGAACAGTTGTTCCGCCAGTTGTTCCGCCAGTCGTGCCGCTCATCGAATTGAGAGCTGCGCGAGAGATCGGACCGACAAATCCTGCAGCAGGAGAAATACCTGATGCGGCTTGCCACTTAATAACTGCAGCTTTTGTGAGTGCTCCAAAGTATCCCATCGAAACGCCCGCAGGCATGGTGAGATAACCTTTTGACACTAGAATCTGTTGTAATGCAGTAACATCCGCACCGGTTGATCCGATGGTGAGGTTAGCACTAAAGACGTGACCTGAAGCTGAAGAGCTGCTACCACCTTGTACTGTTGAAAGTTGTGATTGCAGACCTGCAATTGTCGACAATAGACTATTGATCTGTGCGGTGAGTTCCTCAATAGTTGCTGCTTGAGCTGGTGACACTGCGCCACCAACCACAAAAGCAAGAGCCATTGTGATACCCAACGCGATCGCGACGAACTGCTTCGTTTTTGATTTTGTTGAATTCATACGATTAATATCTAACAATAATTATTTTTCTTTTTTGATTTATTCAAAAAGAAAAATTGCGTGGAACAGTTGAGATCGGCTTCGACACTTGCCTTACTTTACTGTTCCGGTTAATAACCAACTTTTTTACACGGCGATTCAGTTATAACACTAAACACCGTGGTCTCAACCCAAATCTTTCAATCTCCTCTCGACAAAGAAATTAAAAGTTAGTTGACTAGAATTTAGACCGAGTTACATTCTTTTGGCGACCAAAAAGGGATAAGGAAATCCAGTTATTTTTTTCTTCTATTTCTTATTAAATTGTCAAAGTTCCTGTCATTCAGGAAGACGGAACCTGCCTCGTAAAATTACCAGGTACGGCTAAACCGTATGTAGTGCCTGCGTAAGATTATATATTCCTTAGGGAAAGCTGTAAAAGGAAAATGTGGATAACTAGCAAAAAAACCCTTATCTCACAAGGGCAGATGCTAATTATTCATTTATACCTTTTTGTGGCATCCGCTAGCAGTAAAAACTTCCTAGTGACTTATCACAGGTTCTCATAAAAGGGTTATAAAGTCAACGACCTAGGGCTTTACAGGAGACTCCCCATTCTGTATAGGTAGAAAGTACTTACTCCATCTTCGATCCCCCTCCTTTTTTATCATGTCCGTTTGGACCAAAGAGATAAGCTCTCTTTGTATAGTTTTCTCACTCACCCCTTCAATAACATAGAGAAAATCTTTAACACTAAGTTTTCTACCTGTCCTTAATAAATCCATAATCTTAGTCCTACGTTCAGATTTAGAAATTGTGTTATTTATTGACGATACTTGAGAAATCCTATCAATAGGTAGTTTCAAGACTGTCTTTTTGTCATCTAACTGTCTTTTATGTCCTTTAGTGTCCTTTATAAAGGCCTCTAACCTATCGTTTGCATTTAAATAAACACCTGTGCGCCTATCTTCTTTTATCGCAGATCCAAGTAATATATCCGCAGTACGCGATACTGAATCTTCTAATGGATTCTTCTTTTTCATTTTTTCCGATATCAAAAGCAATCTGCTTATTTCATTAGAAAGTAAGCGGTAATTCATAAGTGAAATCTGTTCAGAAAGAAGAGAAACCTCCAAAAAAGACAGGAGCTCAAGTGTTCTTTTGGTGAAACCCAGCGTAAAATGGTCATCTTCAAATGCTGTAAGAGGTGATACTAGTATAAAAGACAATATCTCAACTGACAGTGTCCTGATTTTATTTTTTAAAGGATTTGTATCGGACATCAAATCAGTAACCAAAAAGACAGCTGCAGCTAATCTCTCTGTCTTTCGATGCATGAATATAAAATCAGCTTTCAATTCAGGGACATACTTCTCTAACTTATTTTGTCCTAAAGATATGTCTTTTATAGATTCTTTTTGTTTTTCTATGTCCATAATGTCTATTAGAAAAATCGGCTTGTTATATTAGATGTCCCATATATAACAATCTCTTTAATTAAATACAACATTGACCGTAAGAAAAGTTCATGCGCAAATACACACCGAAGACTCTTAAACAACCTTTCAACCAATACAAAGAGGTAAAATTGAAAAGAAATTACTGCTAGTGCGGTAAAAAGCTTTAAATTCGGGCATTTTAAAGTGTATAATTATCCCTACACACGTTATGGCGCGTAAAAAAGAGAAAGGTGGTGGAGAAAAAATAAAGAAACAGAGCTTGAAGAGCGAGACTGTTCAGGCAATCATTTCTGTGGTCAGTTTTGCTGCGGCACTATTTCTTACACTTGCCGCATTTGGAAAAGGCGGGGTCATGGGAGATGTAACTTTCCACTGGCTTTCAATTCTTTTGGGTGTCGGTTATTTCCTCTTTCCTCTTATTTTGGTTATGTTTTCGATCGCGACACTCAAAGCAATACACACTGAATTTTCAATTGTAAAACTAATCGGAGCTATTATCTTTTCTCTCGCTGGTCTCGGAATGGTAAGTATGATATTCACCGGACGCGGAGGCATTATAGGAAATGTGTTGTCCACCCCAATACTTACACTTTTCGGTTTTGGTGCCGGAATGCTCATCTTGTTCGCCATATTAATTGTCTGCACCCTTATTGTCTTCGACACTGGTATTAATCTTGCTCGCCTCTTTGCTCTGATTAAGAGGTTGTTTGGAGGAAAAAAAGTTGAGGAACTGAAAGAAAACTCTGACGAGGAAGATGAGTCTGACGAAGTTGAAGATTCTGAAGAAGAGGATGAGGAAGAATCTGAAGAAAATCTCCCTGAAGAAAAACCTGAAAAGGAAGTTCGAGTACACACAGGAGTCTCGACCAAGAAAGATCTTGGCGATGAGAATTTTGCGGTCAATCAAAAATACCGGCCTATGATCCGCAAATTCGTACCCATTCCCCTGTCTCTATTGGAAAAGGATCGTGGTACACCCGGTGTAGGTGATATAAAAGCAAACGTAAATATCATAAAACGTACACTTCAGAATTTCGGCATTGATGTGGAGATGGACGAAGTGACCATCGGACCCACTGTCACGCGCTATGCGCTTAAACCGGCTGAAGGTATTAAATTGTCGCGCATTGTCGGACTCCAAAATGATCTCTCGCTTGCCCTTGCAGCGCATCCCCTGCGCATTGAAGCACCCATACCTGGGAAATCACTTGTAGGTATCGAGGTTCCGAATAGCACGAAGTCGACTGTTGGACTTGCATCGATGTTCTCCGATGACGAATTTACCGCCTCGGACAAACCTCTTTTGGTAGCACTGGGAAAAGCTATCGCCGGCAAAAGCACTTTCGGCAACCTTGCAAAAATGCCTCATCTGCTCATCGCAGGAGCAACTGGTTCAGGAAAATCAGTTACTATTCACGGCATTATTACTTCCCTTCTCTACCGCAACTCCCCAGAACACTTGAAACTCATCATGATTGATCCAAAACGTGTTGAGTTGACCATGTATAACAAAATCCCACATCTCTTAACTCCAGTCATCACTGAAGCAAAGAAAGCTATTCTTGCACTCAAATGGACAGCAAAAGAAATGGATCGGCGATATGACGTGCTTGAAGCAGAGTCTGTGCGAGACATCCAGTCCTACCATAAAAACGTCCTCGAACCTGCCTTAAAAAAGCTTGAAGGAAAAAAACCAGCCGAGGTTACAGAGGCTAAAATACCTGAAACGATGCCGTACATGGTTGTGGTTATTGATGAACTCGCCGACATTATGACCACCTACCCACGGGAACTCGAAGCCGCAGTAGTGCGCATCGCGCAGATGAGTCGTGCAGTAGGTATTCATCTCATTCTTTCTACACAGCGCCCAAGTGTCAATGTCATCACTGGCCTCATAAAGGCGAATGTGCCTTCACGCGTTGCGCTCCAAGTCGCTTCGCAAATTGATTCCCGTACCATTCTTGATACCAGCGGGGCTGAAAAACTCCTTGGTGCCGGAGATTTGTTGTATCTATCAGGGGATATGTCAAAACCATCGCGTCTGCAAGCCCCGTATATTTCAGAGTCTGAAGTAAAGAAAGTGGTGAAATTCCTCACTGATTCGTATGCTGATGTGCTCAATGACGAGATCAATCTTACCGCCCCAACCGAAAACAATATTTTCCAAGCCACGTTCGACAGTGATGCATCAATGGAAGAGGAAGATGATCTTTACGAAGCGGCACGCGAAGAGGTCTTACGTGCAGGAAAAGCATCGACTTCGTACCTACAGCGAAAATTGTCGGTCGGCTATGCACGGGCAGCACGCTTGATTGATTTACTGGAAGAACGTGGCGTTATCGGAGTGGGACATGGAGCAAAACCTCGCGAGGTTATCGGTGCAACCGGCACTCCATCGCAAGAAGAACCTCCAGTTGAACCGACCACATAACATGGCCCGCATTGATACGCGATCAGCATTAAAGTTTAGTCTGATAGCTATCGCTCTCCTTACCCTACTCATCTACGGCTATTTTCAAGCCTCAAGTATCATCACAGGACCTGTATTAACTATCTCCTCTCCTCGAAATGGTCAAACAGTCTCTTCTACGTCTCCAAGCGTGCTCCTCGAGGGCACCGCTACAGGAGTATCTTTCCTCACCATAAATGGACTCCAAGTATTTACCAACGAAAAAGGCATCTTTGCAAGAAAATTGTTGCTTACCGAAGGCTATAATATAATTACCGTTGAGGCACAGGACAAGTTTAAACGATCCGTTAAAAAGGAGTTACAGTTAATCGTACGATAATAAAGTCTCTAATGAAAAAAAAGGAGCCAGCACCGGAGAAAAAAACTATGACGGGCATTGAAGACACTCTCAAACAGATAAAAACGAAGTTCGGAGAGGAATCTATTATGATGCTTGGCGATAAGCCGCGAGTGGACATTGATGTTATCCCTACTGGATCTATTGGCCTTGATGCGGCGCTTGGAGTAGGAGGTGTCCCCCGTGGGCGTATTATCGAAATATTTGGACCGGAATCATCGGGAAAAACAACGCTCGCCCTCCACATTGTTGCTGAAGCACAGAAAAAGAGTGGTGTGTGTGCGTACATTGACGCGGAACACGCAATGGATCCGGAATATGCAAAGAAGCTTGGGGTGAAAATTGAACACTTGCTTATCTCTCAACCGGACACCGGGGAACAGTCGCTTGAGATCGTGGATAGCTTGGTTCGATCGGGTAAAATCGATGTCATCGTCGTTGATTCAGTGGCAGCACTCACTCCGAAAGACGAAATTGAGGGAGACATGGGCGCAATGCATGTTGGCAAGCAAGCGCGGCTTATGTCCCAAGCTCTGCGCAAACTCACCGCAATCGTCGCCAAATCAAAAACGATTGTTATCTTCATCAACCAAATTCGCATGCAAATCGGAGTGATGTTCGGCAACCCTGAAACCACCCCCGGAGGAAAAGCACTCAAATTCTATACATCAGTGCGCATGGACATCCGGCGCATTGCGCAAATCAAGAAAGGAGAGGAAGTGATGGGCGGACGTGTGCGGGTGAAGGTCGTAAAAAATAAAGTTGCAGCGCCTTTTAGACAGACTGAATTTGATCTGATGTACAACGAAGGAATCTCGCGTGAAGGAGAAATTCTCGCGCTGGGAGAAAAATTTGGAATTGTAAGTAAATCATCCGGCGGCAGTTATGAATATAAACCGGAAAACGGTGAAGGTCTCAAGCTCGGTCGCGGATATGACGCTGCACGTCAATTCCTCAAAGACAACAAGAAAGAGTCTAACGAAATCCTCAAAGTCATAAAAGAGAAGCTCAAAGAGATCTAACATGGATATAAATAGTCAACTCAAAGCGCTTTGGAAAGCCTTCCCCTTTTGGGGCAAAGGAGCCTTGATTGGCCTTGCGATCGCACTACTCCCCGTCCTTGGGCATTTTGGAGGGCTAGTGATCGTCGGTGCAATCATTGGCTGGGCGTATGGAAAAGCGAAGAGCAAAAAGGAGTCAACTGCCAATACACCTCATTCCGATATTCAGCCACCAGCAACAATCGCCTAACAAATCCGCAAGGACTATGAGCTAAGTTGCGAATTTTGAAAAGATCGGCTACAATGCCTCTGCCTTCGGGCTTTTTTATTTTCTATTCGCTAATCGCTTTTCGCTTATTTTATGGCAATTCTTCAATATAACGAAGCTACCGTAGGAACATTTATTGTCTATGAAGGACAGCCCTATGAAGTCTTGGAAGCTCATGTCTTCCGCATGCAACAGCGAAAACCGGTAAATGCAACCAAGTTACGAAATCTCATCTCGGGTAATGTCGTCCAGCACTCATTTGGGTCCTCCGACAAAATGGAAGAAGCTGAACTTGAGACCAAGTCAGTTAAGTATCTTTATACAAACAAAGGAGAATATTGGTTCTGCGAGGAGAAAGATGCGGCAAAACGATTTAAACTTGAACACGTAATGCTCGGCGACGGAATTCGATTTATTAAGACCAACACACTTGTCGATGCGCTCATCTTTGAAGAAAAGATCATTGGCATCAAGTTGCCAGTCAAAGTTGAATTGAAAGTCACCGAGGCACCACCAGCAGTGAAGGGTGACACTTCAAAAGGAGCACTCAAAGAAATCACACTTGAGACCGGAGCCACGATCAACGCTCCCCTCTTCATCAATGAAGGCGAAACGGTGCGTATCAATACGCAAACTGGCGACTACGTCGAGCGTGCAAACTAATTGAGAGAAAAAACTTCTCCGCTTGAAACTTTAAGCACCTGTGCGGCAGATTTTCCCTGTTGCACAATTTCAAGAAACCACTGGTCTCCAAATCCAGAACTCCCAATAACAACGGCGAGTGTTCCGTCTGGAACTTCTGAAAGGTGGCGATAAAACGGAAGCACCCCTTTGTTTGTGTTAAGTTCTGTGACCCTCTCTCCAAATGAAGTGTCGACGAGTATTGTACTCTTACAATTCCCAAAATTATCCACCCACCAGATAAAATCAGACGGATCGGTTTCTTGAGAAATCTCGACTGTTTTCGACGGTAATGTGTTTCCCGCACAGATGTACCCCGCAACAAATGGAAGAAAATCAAAACTACGAAACTGGGTGTGTGCTGATTCTCTGTATTGAGCTTCAGAAATATATCCTGATGCACGCATCTTTTCCAGAGACTCTTGGTAATCAAAAATAGAGACTGAAGTCACTAGTTTAAAACGAGAAATAAGTGAGAGTGTCTGACCGCTAAACGACACGAACAGTTTCACCTTGCCAATAGAAAAGTGGCAAAACGGCGTACCATTCCCCCATTTGCGCTCACTACCATTTCGTGGGGCCACATTACATAAAATAACGCCTTCAGAACTCCCGTACGCATCAAGTACGTCAATAAGATTCCCTGCGGCCTCTTTATCCGAACCAACCCCAATAAAAGATACGGGTGCATTGAAACAAGCGCCTACGCGCGCAATAATACGACCTCGTGCATTCTCATCTCTACAATCATTAATTACACTGACATACATATATAATTTGAAGTAAATAATAAAAGAAAAAACCCCGCATCGGAGGGGGTTAAAAACGAAACACCAAAAATCCCCTCCGTATTCAGGTCATCATTTCCATCATCATGTTTGAGTTTCGACCGAAGGTCATACAGCTTGATTGTTTATCTTGCTGTATAAGGCAACAATCCCAAGAAGCGAGCACGCTTGACTGCAAGCGCTACTTGGCGCTGCAAAGTAGCCGAGACCCCTGTTCGCTTTCGAGAGATGATGCGTCCGTAGGGATTCAAGAAATTCTTAAGCATCTCGACATCTTTATAGTCGACATGCTGAATTGCTGAAAAGTTTGGTGTGTTGCTTATAGTCATGATGTTAATTTAAAATGGAATGTCATCTGGATTTACCTCTTCTTGTGGATATTCAATTGCATCCGCCGGCTTGCTCTCTCCTTTCTTTCCTCCTGCTTCGCTTGAAGGTGAGCTGCTTCCGCTTCCCCGCGGACCAAACTGCACCCGATCTGCGACAATCTCCGTTCGATATTTTTTCTGACCATCTTTATCGTCCCAACTGCGAGTCTGCATACGTCCTTCAACCAACACCGAGCTTCCTTTCTTGAGATACTGCGCTACCAATTCTGCCTGCCTCCCAAACACTACTACGTTATGAAAATCTGCTTGTTCTTTCTTGTTGCCATCCTTATCCTTGTACACTCGATTTGTCGCAACAGAAAAAGATGATACTTGTATGCCTGACGGGAGGGACCGGAGTTCCGGATCTCGCGTCAAATTTCCGATAATCAATGCTTTATTGAGAAACATACAATTATTCTACCACCAACTCCTCAATCGTCTTGTCGATTTCAGCTTCGGTCATCTTCGGAGCATCCGGCTTTGGTGTTTCCTTGTGAACAGTCTCTTTGCGCCAGAATTGCGGACGAACTGAAAGTTTGGTCTCGCGATCTACTTTAACAATCAAAAAACGGATCAAGCGATTCTCCTGTTCAAGCGTCTTTTTGAGATCGGCAAGCGTACTTGCACCAAGCTCAAACTTCACCCATCCAAAATAGGCGGTCTGGTACTTTTCATTCTTTCCTTCATGCTGACGAACAACGGTATAGGCAAGCGGACGGAATTTCGGATATTCATCAGAGATAACAAAAGCACCACGCTGTTCAAGAGCCTGCTTTATATGGCTTACCACCTCGGCTATTTTGTCTTCAGCGACATGCGGAGAAACAAGGTACGCAACCTCGTATACGCGAGTCTGTCCTTTTTCCTCTGTATTTTGTTCAGAAACCATAGGCTTACAGACTAACATACCACCGTTAATGAATCAAGAAATAGAGTCGTAGGTACCACACGATGCTAAAACGGCATCCCGAACACTCGACTCGCGTTTGAAAGTATTTGTGTACGCACAATCTCTTCATCCAATCCCTTAATCTCTGCAATCTTTTTAACTACCTGTACCACAAAGCTGGGTTCGTTGCGCTTCCCTCGATACGGAGCGGGAGCGACATACGGCGCGTCGGTCTCGGACATAATCCGATCAAGCGGAAGATACTTAATCACTTCATGGTAACTGTCAGCAAACGTAATGACACCCGTAAAAGAAAACGTACATCCCTGATCAAGGAAAGGTTTTGCATCTGCAATCGTGCCTGCAAAAAAATGAAGGTTCCCTGTCACTTTTGCGTGTGCTTTGAAAATCTCATGAGCGTCTCGATACGCATTTCGGATATGCATCATCAATGGTTTCTTCACGCTGTTGGCAAGCGCAATCTGGGCTTCAAATGCACGCACTTGCTTTTCTTTGGTATCTGCATCCAAACGGAAATAATCGAGACCACACTCTCCGATTGCAACTACTTTCGGATGCTCCGCCATCTTTTTATAGACAGCATCGTCAAACACTTCGCCCCGTGAAGTAAATTCCTGTCCCCCTTCCCCTAACTCTTTCTCGTCATGAAACGATTTGGCAGTATGAATCGGATGCAAACCGATTGCGGCGTACATATGCTCATTTTGTTCAGCAAGTTCAATTGCTTGTGCTGATGTATTTGCTTGTGTTCCCACATTAATCACACCCACTCCTGTATCTTGCATGCGGGCAATCACGGCATCGCGATCAGCATTATATGCCGCGAAGTTCAGATGGGTATGTATATCAATATATTTCGGAGCCATATCTATTTGGCTAGTGATACAAGTATTTTCTCATACATTAGAGTTACAGGCTCGTCCCCGTTGCCACGGATAAAAATTGAGAAGTCGGGACGGGAATTTACTTCGAGTAAGTGCAGGTTTCCTTGCTTGTCTTCAATGACATCAAAACCACCGAAGTGTATCGGGAACGCTTTGAAACTCGGCGCGAGAAAACGAGTAAGTGTTGCTACAAGTGTGGTATCAGAAATTAAAACGGCTTTTGCTCCCTCCCAATGCAGAGGACTTAGATTTCCTGTAAATACTGCATTTGAATTATCTTTGAGATACGCAAGAACAACCTGCCCGTCAAAACAGATAACTCGGTACTCCGCAGACGATTCAATATAATCTTCGGCTAGTGCAATGTAATCGTAGTCACTTGAATTTTTTTGAAAGATTGCTGCAATAGCTGTTTCAACTTCCTCTTTTGTTTTACACAGAAAAACGTGGGTGCCGTGTGAACCACTATTCATCTTAACAATCATCGGCAAAGAAAAGTTCTTAAATATATCGGCAACAATCTCCTTTTCCGAAGAAAACTCTCGAAAGGGTGCGTACTGAATTTTTTGATAAGCTGGGTCAAAATATGCCTTGGTCTTTGGCATGGAGATCGCATCTTTTAAGACCTTATAAGTAAACTCCTTATCTTTGCAGATTTGATCAATCACCCCCTGATTAAACGGAGTTGCATAATTTGAAAACCAGAGTGTCTCCCCTTTCACGTTAACTGAAATAAGATTTCCATTGGGATCATGTTCGACAGCCGGCAAAGAGAGCCGTGCGCATGCGGCCTTAATACAGCGGATATTGGACAAGCTTTGCATGCGAATTATCTTACTCTTTCCGCGGGAAAAGTGGAGTACTGGGCGTTTTATTTTCCTTGATGTATTTTTTCATCTTGACAGATGTGTCTGGGAGAATAGGGTTGAGCATGCGAGCAACGGAGTATAGCTTCACTACCAACTCGCTGATTATTTTTTGACCCCTGTCCTTATCTGCCTTCACGAGCTTAAATGGCTGATCTTCCTGAATGCGTTTATCTATTTCTGTGATAGCCGCCCAAATGCAATCAACTGCTTTGTTAATCTCAAATTTTTCAAGATAAGAGAAGTACTCGGTCATATCTTCCCATTCGGGTATGACCGCCGGTGCTTCCAAATTTGCCTCGGCCATCTTCATAACCCGCGATACCAAATTCCCCAGTCCATTGGCCAAATGGGCATTATACGCTTCTCGAAAGCTCTCGAGGGTAATATCCCCGTCTTCAAATGGAGAAATGTGGCGAGCAAGGTAATAACGAACAGCTTCAGCCCCGTACTCCTCAATTAACTGAAGTGGGTCAATCACATTGCCAAGCGATTTGCTCATCTTTTTACCTCCTGAAGTGATGAACCCGTGCACAAATAGTGTTTTGGGAAGCGGAATACCTGCCGAAAGAAGCATCGCGGGCCAAATAGCAGCATGAAAGCGTAAAATATCCTTTCCAATCACATGGACATTGGCCGGCCAAAATTCTTTATACAAACTATCTTCTGTGCGGCCAAACCCAAGTGCCGAAATATAATTCGACAACGCATCACACCAGACATACATCTTCTGACTTGAATCATTGGGAACAGGAATACCGATAGAAACGGTATTGGCTGGTCGAGAAAAACTTATGTCTTCTAATCCCCTATCAAGAAGCGCGAGAATTTCATTGCGTCTCGAATCGGGAACTATCTTAAATTCATTGCTACTGATTTTTTCTTTTATCGCTTCCGTATATTTAGACAGTTTGAAAAACCAATTTGTCTCTTCCAACACTTGGGGTAACTCGTTATGATCCGGACATTTGCCGTCTACTAAATCTTTTTCGGTAATGAATGACTCATGTCCCACACAATAGAGACCCTTGTATGAACGTTTCTCCAAATCTCCTGATTTGTTGATTCTGTTCCAAAGTTCGATCGCTCCAGAGTAATGATTTATTTCATCAGTCGTGCGAATAAACTGATCGTAAGAAATCCCTAATTTAGAAAAAAGGTCTTTAAAATTTCCAACAATTTCGTCTAAATAGTCCTTTGTACTCTTTCCAGCTACCGTAGCAGCCCGAACCACTTTTTCTGTATTCTCATCGGAACCCGTCAAAAAATACGTCTTGTCTCCCTTCAGACGATGATAGCGCGCCAAAATATCGCACACGGTTGTCGTGTATGCGTGTCCCAAATGCAGACGCGCATTTGGGTAAAAAATAGGAGTGGTAATGTAAAAAGAGTGACTATCGCTGTTCGAAGATTTTTTCTCCATAATACGCGGTCAATTACGCGGAACGCGCTGAATGTAGGTTGGTAACTTTTTGCTTCTGAAAATCATCTAGAAGCTCGACAAGCACCGCCGCAACTGGCACAGAAAGAATAATACCGAGCACCCCAGCAACTTTGAATCCCACGATGAGCGCTAAAATCACGAGAATTGGCGGTATGCCAACAATCTTCTTGACCACCAAAGGATAAATGAGATGGTTCTCAAATTGGTGGATGATGACATAAAACCCAACCACAAGAAGTCCTTTAGTCAGCCCCCCATCGATTAACGCGATCATAGTGCTCGGAATTGCAGCAAGTATAGGGCCGAATACCGGAATAATTTCAAACGCCGCGGCAAGCAGAGCAAGCAAAAGTGCGTTGCGTACACCAAGAATCATAAGGCCGAGATACACCATAATGCCAATGAGAATTCCCAAGAGTAGTTGTCCTTGGAGCCACCGGCCAATTTTGTCCTGCGATCTACGCCACAAATCAACAACATAGTCTTCATACTTACTCGGTGCCACTATGCGCAAGAATTTTGCAATACCATCTTCCTGTACCGCAAGATAAAACGAAAGGACCACAATCAATATCAAACTAAACACTCCACCGAAAATTCCCGCGAGAGTTTCGATAAAACCTTGTGACGTTTTGATAAAGGTCGTATTAAAACTATTGACGAGATCTTGCAACGAAAACGTATCTGCCAACCCGAGCGATTGCGCCACGGGAGCAGAAGATGCAAAGTCGCCCTTGAAAGGATTCCAAACACTTATGGTATTCACATAATCAGGAAGTTTCGAGAGCAAATCAGAAAGATCAGAGAACAGAGACGGCACAAAGAAATAAAATACTCCCGAGAACAGTGCTATCAGTAACACATAAACGGCAATTACCGAGAGCGTGCGGGCAATGTGATACTTCCCCATCCAGCGGATCAGAGGTTCAATCGCAGACGCAATTACAAGGGCAGTAAGCATCACGATCACTAAATCCTTCATGACATACAAAAACCAAAACAAAAGGAGGACAAGCACCGCCTTTATGATGGTGGCGGGTGTAATGTTGATATTTATCGGCCGCCCTGTATGGAGATCCATACTCCCTATACTAATACGAAATGAGGGTTTTTAAAACTCGTTATGCTCCAAAAGAGAGTACCTTCAAAAAAGACTCCGATTCTTTGAACTTGCCTATAAGCGAGAAGTTGAGGTTCTGGTTCACAAACAACTCTCGTGCAAGTTTCTGGATATCTTCCGCTTGTACCGCTCTGATTTTCTCTTGCACCTGATCGGGTGTCTGAATGGGGCGGTGCATGATTTCCTGATAGCCAAAAACATCAGCTACTGCATCAGATGTTTCAAGAGAAAGGTACATGTTACCGATAAGCTGATCTTTGACTCGCGCCAACTCTTCAGTAGAAACCATTTCAGTCTTCAGACGCACACATTCTGCAAGTACGGCAGACATGACTTCAGTCACCCGCTTCTGATCAACACCTGCGGCAATTTCAAAATATCCATGATCAGTAAACGGTTCATTCCCCGCACCTACGTAATATGCCGCACCAAGTTCTTCACGCACTTTCTGAAACAAACGCGAGCTCATACCGCCACCAAGCACACCCGACAATACGCGTAAAATTGGATTACGAGGATCATGCACATCAAACGTGCGAACCCCCAACACAAAGTGCGCCTGATCCGTCTCCTTAAAAGAAACTTGTACCGCGGGAGCTGTCTGACGATCAATTACTTTTTCTTTTCCATCTTTTGCACCACGGTGTGCATTCGAGAAAATCTGTTCAATTTTTTCAGTTACTAGTTTTTCATCTACATCCCCTGCCACCACAATGACTGTTGCATCGGCAACATACTGTCGCCGGCGATACTCAAGCAATTGTTCTCGGGTAAGAGCACTCACGGTCTCCTTACTACCAGTAATTGCCCAACCAGCAGGAGTATCACCATAGAGAAGTTCGGCAAAAAGTTCCTGAACTTTCTGGCGCGGGAGATCTTCATACATATTTATTTCTTCAATAACGACACCCTTCTCGCGTTCAGCTTCGGCCGCCGGCAACGTTGAGTTGAGATAAATGTCGGAAACCACATCAAGCGCGCGATCAAAGTGCCGAGTCGCGCACTTTGCGTAGTACCCAGTGAATTCCTGCCCTGTAAATGCGTTAAATTGAGCCCCTACCGCATCAAGATCGCGAGTTACATGAAATGCTGATGGACGCTTTTGTGTGCCCTTAAAACACATGTGTTCGAGAAAATGCGAGATGCCGTTTATCTGCTTCGTCTCATATTTTGACCCCGCTTCAACCAACACCTCAACCGTTACAGTGGGGTGATCTTTCATCGGTACAATGAGCAACCGGATACCGTTGGATAGAACTTTTTTTGAAAACTTCATCCCAAAAGTTTCGTTAGGCGTTCGAGTAATTCAGCGATCGCCACCCGAGTCTGTATGCCGCTATCACGATCACGGACCGTAACGGTGTTATCCTTCTCTAACGTATCGAAATCAACCGTAACACAAAACGGCGTACCAATTTCATCCTGTCGGCGATAGCGCTTGCCGATGTTGCCGTTATCATCGAATTCAACCGCACCGAATTCTTTCTTAAGCAATGCGTATACTTCACGCGCTTTTTCAACAAGTTGCGGTTTGTTTTTAAGCAAAGGAAATACTGCAATTTTGACCGGAGCAACTGCAGGGGCAAACTTCAAAAATGTCCGCGTTTCTCCCCCCATCTCATCTTCGGTATATGCAGAGGCAAGCACCGCAAGCATCGTGCGACCGACACCAAATGAAGGCTCAATACAATGCGGAGTAAATCGTTCTTTAGTATCCTCGTCAAAATATTCAAGCGGTACCGTACTTGCCTTGCTATGACTTCCCAAATCGTAATCGGTACGATATGCAAGGCCATACAACTCTTTTTTGCCAAAAGGAAAATCAAACTCAAAATCAATCGTGCGTTTACTATAATGTGCTCGCTCACCGTCCGGAACTTCAAGTTCGTGGATATTTTCCTTCGGCAGGCCAACATCTTTGGTAAATTCCCAAACTTCTTTTCTGAATTCTTCAAACTTTTCTTCCCATTCGCTTGGTCGCACAAAATATTCTATTTCCATTTGTTCCAATTCGCGAACGCGGAACAGAAAATCACGTGGTGCAATCTCGTTTCGAAATGCTTTGCCAATCTGCGCGAGACCAAACGGCAGTTTTGGATGGAATGAATCGTATACATTTTTGAAATTCACAAACATACCCTGTGCAGTCTCCGGCCGAAGATATGAAATCGATGTCTCATCTTCAGTAGCGCCGATCTGCGTCTTAAACATCATGTTAAACTGTTTCTCTTCTCCAAGAGTACCACCACATTCAGTACACTTTTTCTTGTCTATTATCTGGTCAGCACGAAAACGTCGTTTGCATTTTGCACATTCAACCAATGGGTCAGAGAACCCTCCGACGTGGCCGGACGCTTTCCACACATTTTGATTCATCAAAATCGCCGCATCCATTCCGTACATATCCTCACGGTCAGTCACAAACCGTTTCCACCATAAACCTTCTATATTCTTTTTGAGTGCAACGCCGTATGGCCCATAATCCCATGTGCCTGCCAACCCACCGTAAATTTCAGAACCCTGATACACAAACCCGCGCCGCTTGCAGAGCGAGATTATCTTTTCCATTGTGTCAGGTTGTTTTGATTGAGCCATAAGTTGAAACTTTAACGCCTTAGGAAAACAAAAGCAATTACTGCTCTACGTTACTTACATTAGATCCTCGATTGCCCGAATCTTCGATATTCGTCTTCACAGCACCTGCATTATTCTTCAGTAATGTGCTCGTAAAACGATCTGTTCCGGTAATAACTGCGGGACCAACAAGCGCAGGAGATGTGTTTACTTGGCTCAAACTTGCAACGAGGGAAACCTGAAATGCCACTTCGTGCGATGAGCTGTTGAAACCCGTTCCTGCTGGAATGTCTCCTGCATCCCAAACAATCTTCCGACTTAGCGGATCGAATGTCACCGACTCACTGCTCGGACTAATATTCCCAAGCCACGTGATATAGAGAGGAAGAACCGCTTCAACTCGCGCATCAGAAACGCTATTAAGCGTGTTAGTGATAGTCCATACGACTGTATATGTTGTATTCCGATCAGCTTTAGGAGGTATCGGCCCTTGGTTCTGAAACGGTCCGGTAAAATAGAGACTGCGTTGGGCAACATTAAGGTTTGACGCAAGACGAATTTTTCGCGTGGCACTCGATATGATTTCCTCCGGCACATTGGAATCTGACAGGCGGCGTGCTTTGACACTGATATCAAGAGAAAGTTCGTTGGTCTTTGAACCTGACACCAAAAGAGTGCTCACGGGCAATGAAGAAAACGAGAATGAAACTCCTCCGTTTTCCGCAGGCTCAATGACCGAAAAGCTGTTCACGGTACTCTTATCCCACACAATCGTGTTGTCCACTGACCGATAAAATCCACCGTTAGTGCTCACAGACAAGCGATTCAAGGAATCACCGGAAAGCTTTGCTTGGATTTGCAAATCGACAATGCGATCGGGAAGATTGTTTGACCACGCAACTTGAGCATCAATCGGCTGTCCTGCAGGTATGACATACGGATCTTTTGTCGAGCCGCCCAAAGATAGAATAGCGCTGACAAACGGACGAGTTACCGTAATTGACTGCGTAGAAGAAAGGAATGTGGTCCCGATAACTTTGCTGTCCTGTTTGTCGGGGAGTCCAAGATTAAACCTGAAATTCCGCTCTTCCCCTTCTTGCCCTTCTATCGTCCCATGAATGCGAATGACTCGATGATCAGCAGGATTAAGATCTCCCAAGAGGAAGATGTTGTTGCCGTACACTGGTGCTGGAGAACTCGATGTATAGGTGAATCCGTAGGGGTAATCCACGCGAAGCATCAGTCCACTCACCACTGATGTTGCATTGGAGACAACATCAGCAGACAGCTCGACGTCCTTTCCACTAAACGCCTCTTTGACTGTATCAATCGAAAGCCGAACCGGCGCAGTTGAGATGAGAAGATCATAATAAAATTCTTTGAAATAGGTCGCACTCGAATCCTTCACCCGATACTCGACTGAAACAATAATGTGCTGGGTGCTGTCAGCCTCGCCGAAAAGCATTGCCTGCTTGGTGCGGCGAATTGTGTCGCCTGCAGGAATACCATCAGCTTGCTCGCTGTCGCGCAATAATTCTTTTTGTTGATCGTCTGCCGTGCGCGTCCCTGGAGGATACTCGACAAGCAGATTCACGCTAGCAAGATCAATGTTGTTTTGATTGTGTATGACGAATTCAAATGAAAGTGGTTCCCCCGCCCCAATTGATGATGGTCCATTCACTGAAATGACCACATTATCTGTCGAAACCTTGTTCCATCCTCCAAAGAAAAAAAGTGCTCCAACAATAAGACAAATTCCAAAAAAACCTCCGGTCCCCAGTAAAATCTTTTTCATGAGCGCACGATTCATAAAATGCTTGCTTGCGGGAAATGTATACCGAGTTGGGGGTTCATCAGCCCAATCGGCAGGCGGAGTTTCTGCCGGAGACGAAAAACTCGTAGCGCTATCTGCACTTGAATCCACTGTTTTTTCATCACGCGCATATAAACTCTTCTCAAGATTTCGAAGTTTATCATTATCAAAAGAAAAGTTCCTCTTGCCCGATTCGTCGGCCATAGCCAAATTATAGCATGCAATAATAAAACTCTTTCCCCTTTATTCTCGAAAAGGAGAAAAACGTTGGGGTATTTGGAGTTTTATTATTTTGAGAACCTATCGGTTCTCAACGATCGCTTTAAGACTCGCTCACTGCTCTCCTCCACGGGGAAACTCCCGTTTCCCCGACCCCTTTCCCATTCTTCGCGATAAGATATCAATAGAATCGCGAAGAGTCACTCCGCAAAATTAAAGGTGGCTTGCACCAAGCGATTCATTAATTGAACGCAGAAAAAGACCTCGATGGGTTTCCGCTTCCATAAGTACCGTGGAAGTCCATGCTCCAGTGAGCAAATCGCTTGAAAGCGGAGCGGTAGCCCCGATATATCCCAAGTTATAAAGTACTCGAAGCACGATAACTAGTTCCGTAGTGGGCAAAGAAACGGCAGGTGTGGTGACCAGAAATCGAAGACCTGCAACCAACGTGTCGAATAATGCGCAATTGCGTTCTTCTCCTTGAACTAGACGGCGAATGAGAAGAAAGATGTTCCCCAAAATACGAGAACGCGGTGCGTCAAAACAAAGAAGTGAGAAAAAATTGAGAGAAAGCTCCGCATTCGTGAGCCGCCACCCTCCCCTTCCTTGCACGAGATTAACTTTCACAAGCGAATACGGCTGGACACTGTAACGCAATTTTGATTTGAGATGTCGGATCCCCTGCGCGGTAACCCGTATCAATCCGAACTCGCGGGAAAAAAGCGTGAGTTGCCGATCAGACTCACCTGAAGGCGTTGCGGAAAGCACAACTGCGTCTGTTTCGTAGATGTGATGCATGAGAGAAGCGAAAAGCGATTAGCGATTAGCGATTAGAAAATTCTAAAATTGCATTGAGGGCGCTCGGAAGTTCAGTAACGCCATCGCTCATGCAGAAATGACCTTGTCCTTTTTCAAAAATCTCTTTTGCACCAAGTTTCTTAGAAAAATCTTTACTCTCCGCAACCGAAATATATTCATCGTTATCTGAATAAATGGTAACCGCTGTGCCCAGATGGCTTTTTACTTTTCCAAAATCAACCGGAGTTGAAACAAATTCAGAGATTTCAGGGAGATCCAAATCATTGGAAAATCCAGCAACAAATACACAACCGCCAATTTTAACGTTAGGTGAAATCTGTTCGATATATCGAACAATCGTGATGCATCCAAGACTGTGCCCTACAAAATAGGTATCTTTGTCAGGTACGCCCACCACTCGCGCAAGTTCGGCAAGCCACTCTGAAAATTTGGGATGCATGGTGTTCGGCATTGTAGGCACAAACACGGTAAAGTCATGGTCAACAAGCGCATGCGTCAGCCATGGGAACCAATGATTTTGGGGAGTGCCCTCCCATCCGTGAATTAGAAAAACTCGCTTCATGGAGAAAGTATAACAAAGAAAAGGCGCCTCGCATCCTGCGAGGCGCCCGAAACTGAATCTCATGCAGCTTTGGCAAATGTCCAACGTCCACGCTGAAACTTCACTTCCTCCAACTGACCGTTTCGGCCACGTTGCCGAAACACCTTGAATCTCAAGTCGCCGTCGTGCCGAGAACGAACAAGCTGGTTAACTTCGGAAAAAGAACATTCGCGTTTGCGCAACTCCCTACCAAGCTCAACCGTGACCGCCCCTTCGTCTTGGCCGGAACGCTGACGGGAAAGAAATTCGTTGATGACTCCGTTGGTCTGTGAATCCAATGGCTGAACGAACCAAAAAGTGACACGCGCTGTCTTCGCCTTCATATTGCACCGCCTTTCTTATGCATTAGAGATTACCCAGAGTGGGGTCGAAAGTCAAAGTTGACTCGACACAAACGATGCGTAGTATGGAAAACAGTTCAAACAAGTTCGCCGTCTATCAGACGGCCATCACAAATGAGAAAGGCAAATCGATGATACCCCGCTACACTAAACCCAAACTCACCCTCGTCTTCAGTACTTTTTACAAATACAATCGCTGGCAACAAGTTGAACTCGCGGTGCTTGAAGCACGAGCTGATGTCGGGGAAATCTCGCGGGATGACTGCGAGACAATTTGCAGGATTCTCCGAGACACACCTATTGACGAGTTGTGGATTGACGGAGAGGAAAAAAACTCCCGCCACGACTACAACGCATTCCTCGCCGAACGGCGCCGGCATCTCCCTAAACACCTTCAGCGTCTCTTCCATGGGGACATGACGTCCTACGACGGAGAGGAGCCTGCCACTTCTTTGATCATGAAAGAAGCACTGGGCATCGTGATCAGTCAAGCGGAAGATCTTGAAGCGGCCGTGGTGCGACAGATACGAAAACATCGCTTCACTCCCCGTCTTGAACGCACACACAACCGAGGAGCTGAAATTCAATCGGTCGGGAGATTTTTCATTACACTCCTTACCCCGCTCGCCCAAGCACGAAAAGAAGTCGTGTTCGCAAGAAATGCATTCGACCAGACAAAGCTCACCGGAGCAGTTGGTTCTGGGAGCGGACCGAGACCTGCGGTGCGAGCCAAAGCACTGATGAAACTCGGACTCACTGAATTCGATGGTGCAACACAGATTATGCCCCGAACGATCCATTCGAAAGCAGCTAGTGCGCTTGCCGACCTTGCCTCTTGGCTTGAGAAAATGGCCCTCGATCTCTGGCTCGGAAGTCGTGACCCGTTCCCTGTCTATGAAGAACCGTTTGGGAAAGGACAGAAGGGCTCATCGGCAATGCCGTGGAAGAAAAACCCAATCACACTCGAGAAAGTTCGTGGATTGGCACGTTGGGCAAGAGCTTGCGCCGAAGCCATTCGTGCAAACATTGTCTCTCCTGAAGGCCGAGATATCTCTCAATCGAGCGTGGAACGGATCGCGTGGCCAGACTTGTGCCATACGCTCTACCACATGCTTGGTGAGATGATCAGAGTGGTGAACGGACTCAATGTGTATGCCGATAACCTTGCGCGAGAGATCGCCAACATGCGGGGCCTCTACGCAGGAAGTGTGGCAAAGGAACTTCTCGCAGAGTGGCTCAAAGATCGGTTCGACGCCGAAGAAGTATACCGGATGGTCCAACTTGCTGGCATGAACATCACTGAACCCAAAGGAGTTGCAGCAAAATACCGCGCGTGCAATGCTCCAAAGTCGCCAGATGAAGCTGACAAATGGACCGAGACTATGTGTCTAACTGTCTGGAATCCTCCACCAGAGGACAAGCCGGACACATTGGAACTCATCATTCCAACCGGTGGTCTGCGTCCTTCGCCAATCCTCGATATCGCTCCGGAAACCATATCGGAATGGAACAAAGCACTCCGCACACTGGTGACTGACAATGAGAAAATGCAACGGTGGTCGGAAATCTTCAAACCTTCCCACTGGTTCAGGCACGAGGAAGATCAATACCAACGGGTACTCGGGGAATACCCCGCATAGCACCCGCAAACAATCACGCCGCCTCCGACCAGTTCGGGGCGGCGGTTCTTTTTGTATAAATTCAGACAAAAGAATAGAGAGGGTACGCGGTGCGTCCCTCCCTTTACTCATGAAAAGTCACCCGTTGGTTTTGCCGGTGGGTGGCCGGCTCCCGTTGTCCGAGTTACTCGCGGGTATTCTGGCCCACATGTCCGCCGGCGGCGCCGATGCTGTGCTTCTTCGCGTCCAAAGCATTCCGATTCGTAGCGGCGATCTGGTGCATGTTCGCGGCGGCGATGTTGTACGGGATCTGCACTGAGCGGCCTTGCGTCATCATGGTGGCCGGCGATGCGTGGGTGTAGGTATTTGGATTCATAGCTGTCTTCACTGCATGTTGTTGCGGTTTCTAACCTTTACGACTGCACGCCAACTCGTTGGACGTGCATCAGAAAGTCCAAAAAGACACTCTGATGCACGGCCAACGTCCGATTCCTAGGAACTGTTACTAACAGTAAGTATACGCCTCCCCCATTTCTTGGGTCAAGCTTAAGCTGTGTTTATCCACAGTGTATTTTTTACCTAGTTTTTGAGTTCAAAATCCCCTGAAGATGAGCTACCGTGCATGATTGCCGACAGAGACGTCACTTTCTTTATTTCCATTTCAAATTCCTGCAACAAACCTGTTTTTGCGACTTCTGAAGAAGTCAGAAGTGTTGCCATTTCTCCCTGCTGTAATCCTTTTTCTTTTCGTAACTCCTGAATTGTTCGAATTATTTCGCGCACATCCCCTTCTTTCTTCAATTCAGGTGTTATTGCCACATCAAGCTCGACATCACCGGCGATTTTTTCATCAACCAAAATCTTCTTAACATTCACTTCGTCTTGTATCAAAGCCAGCAACTCTGCATTTTTTTGTATTCCAGATTCATTATTCTTTATTCGTAGTGTTGCAAGCGGTTGCCGAACTTTTATATTTGCTTTCGCCCGTGCTTCAAGCGCAAGCGAAACAACTTTTCTCACTTCTGACATATCTTCCAAAATACCCTGATCGCTTTTCGCTAATCGCTTTTCGCTTATGTTCCGCCACTCCTCCAAATGCACACTTTCTCTCTCCCCCTTTGCGCTCTGATAAAGATAATCAGCGAAGAACGGCGTAAATGGCGCCATGAGTTTTGAGAGCTCAAGTAGGACAAACCGCGTCGTTACCAATGCACTTGCTTTGTCTTTTCCTTCTTCTTTAAACCGATCGCGAGAACGGCGGATATACCATTGCGACAAATCAGCGATGAAATCACGAATCGCGCGGGCTGGTTCAAGTAATGAGTAACTCTCAAGCCCTTTGGTTACTTCTGCCGTAAGTTGGTTAAGTCGCGCAAGTATCCAACGATCAAGTATATGGAGCGAGAGATTTGAATCTGAAGGCAAGAGTTTCGAGGGAGAAGCTGGGGCATAGAGTTGGTAGAACGAAAGGACGTTGGATGCAAGGTTAAATACTTTTTTCACGACTTCATCCACCGTCCGTTCATCAAAGTTCTTCGACTCTCCGGGCTGATTGATTGAATACATCCAGAACCGAAGCGGATCAGCTCCATATTTCTCCATCATCAGTTGTGGATCAACTACATTGCCAACTGACTTCGACATCTTCTTCCCTTCTGCATCGAGAATATGCCCAAGACAAATTGAATTTTTGAATGCCTTCCCTTTTCCCATGAGCGCGCCAATAGCATGCAGTGTGTAAAACCACCCACGAGTCTGATCAATTGCTTCACAAATAAAATCAGCGGGGTATTGCAATTCTCGTTTACCGAATGGAAAATGATCCTGTGCAAACGGCATCGAGCCTGAATCAAACCAAACATCCATGACTTCTTTCACCCGTCTCATCTCCCCCCCACACTCGCAAGGGAATGTAACGGCGTCTATATACGGCCGGTGCAAATCTAGTTCGAAATTCTCATTGCGCGGAATTTGCTTGAAAGTGTAGCGCTTAACTTCAGCATTATCGATAAACTCAACCCCGCGATTCTTTATTACCAGAGTCCCCCCGACATCAAGACCCTCCATAGCTGATTCCATCATCCAAATCACCCCCTCGTGACTAACAATGAGTATTCGTTTCCCTTCGTATTTTTGGTCGATCTCTTTGAGAAATGCGCCAACACGATTTTTTGCTTCTTGTCGATTCTCGGCACCTTCGGGCGCTTTCAAAAAGATAATCGCACGCGGGTCATGACTAAAAAAAGAAATGTAGTCATCCACTGTTTTACCCTCATACGTCCCGAATCCAAGCTCGCGCAGACGATCATCAAATATAATTTTTTCGCGCGGATATCCGATTGCGTCTGCAATAATCTCCGCGGTTTCTTTCGTCCGCACAAAAGGAGAAGCGAAAACAACATCAATTTGTTCTTTTGAGAGCTTCTCTCCTGTTGCCTGCGCTTCCTCCTTGCCAAGTTTAGTCAAATGAAATTGCTTTGAAATATCAGAATTGAGTGTGTTCTCCACGTTGTTCTCCGATTGTCCGTGACGCACCACAAAAAAATCGTTGCGCGGCTTTTTTGAAATATCTTCAATTGAACCTGCAACTTTCTGCTTCTTGCATTGTTCACACACCCACACAGGCAGAGGCGTTCCCCAATAGCGCTCGCGCGAGATCGCCCAATCTTTCACTTCTTTAAGCCACTCGCCAAATCGCCCTTCTTTGATATATGACGGTTCCCAATTGATGCTTTCGTTTTCTTTCACCAGTGAATCGCGCAAAGCAGACATTTTGATGTACCACGAATCGCGCGCGAAATAGATAAGCGGAGTTTTACAACGCCAACAATGCGGATAGCTGTGTTGATATTTTTCCTTGTGAAAAAGGAGACTCCCCGATGGCCGGTTGGCTAAATCTTTAATAATCGACACATCGGTTTCCTCCTGCTTCACAAACTTCCCGGCCAAGAATCCTGCTTCTTTTTTAAACGTCCCATCTTCATTTACCAAATGATATTTGGGCAAGCCAACTTTCGTTCCCAATTCAAAATCATCCTGTCCATACATCACTGCAGTATGCACAATTCCTGTTCCATCCGCGGTCGTCACAAAATCCGCCGCATAGACTTTATAGGCATTCGTGAGTTTCACCTTTTCAGGACCCGAAATATTTTCTTTGATAAACGGGTAGAGCGGTTCGTATTCAAGACCCACAAGGTCTTTTCCTTTGTATGTTTCGTTTATTGAATATTCTTTGTCTAAAATAGAAAGTCTTTCTGTCGCGAGAATATACTTTTCTTCACCCCCTTTCACACGCACGACAACATACTCAATATCCTTCCCAATTGCGAGTCCTACGTTCCCCGGCAATGTCCATGGCGTAGTTGTCCAAGCCAATAAAAAGGTGTTCTCTTGTCCGACAACTTTGAATTTCACCGTCACCGAAAGATCTTTAACATCTTGATATCCCTGCGCCAGTTCGTGCGAGGAAAGCCCCGTGCCACAACGCGGGCACCATGGCACCACTTTGTAATCTTTGTAGAGCAGGCCTTTGTCGTTGACTGTTTTTACAATATTCCACAATGACTCAATGTATTCCGGTTTATAAGTTATGTAAGGATTTTTGAGATCAACCCAATACCCCATCCGCTCGGTAAAATCCTCCCACTCGTGAACATATTTCCACACACTCCCTTTGCATTTCTCATTAAACGCCGCGAGACCATATTGTTCTATTTCTTTCTTTGATTTCAAACCAAGCTCTTTTTCAACAGCAATCTCAACGGGAAGTCCGTGGGTATCCCATCCCCCTTTCCGACGCACATGAAATCCGCGCATCGTTTTGTAGCGAGGGATCGCGTCCTTGAACGCGCGTGCTTCTAGGTGATGAATACCCGGTTTTCCATTTGCAGTCGGAGGACCCTCAAAAAATATAAATTCCCTGCCGGAATCCTTGTTTTTCTCAAGCGATTTTTCAAAAATCTGATGTTCACGCCAAAAAGAGAGCGTTGAAAGCTCTTGTTCGCTTAGCTTACTTTTTGCTGGTTTTTCACTCATATAAAAGGAAAATGGCCGAATGTGTGATTTTTACCCCGTTGCAAAGCGTAACTAAAAAGAAAACGCCAGTGGGGTACCTTACATTATATAGCAAGATACGACCACTGGCGTCGAAAGTAGGTTTTGCAACTGGGGCTAGCACCTTGAAGACCGGAATTGAACTCACCTCGAAGACTCTTTGCTCCACGCCGCAACCAAGGAACTGGCAAGATGTTTGTAGAAAACGGCGGATTTGAAATCAAGAGGCTTTGACAGAAAACTATCGGCACCGGCGTGTCTCGCCTGTGGCCAGACTTCTGGTTTTTGTCCGCCGCTCATCACCACAATCTGCCCTACGTTGCACCGCACAGCATCGGCAATGAGCAATTGCGATGTGCCATCCTCGAATTGCCAATCAATGAACGCAACGCTGATAGCTCCCGGCTTGTAGGAATGTAGTGCATCAAAACCTCCTCGAAGGGAAAAAGCACTGACCACCTGAAGTCCCACGTCTTCAAGTGCCTGTATGATGAGTTTCTTCAACGCCGCTTCTTCCTCGACAACAAGTACTTTCGTCATAGTTCACTCACTTGGGTAGATGGTTTGTGTTTCGGGAACCAAAACAGATACTACAGAAAAACAATACAAAGGCAAGAAAAGGAAAGCGCCCCGCAGGATGCGGGGCGCCGAAAGAGAGATTGGAGTGGGTCACTTCCCCGCCGACTTCTTTGGAAAAACAAACGGCACCAGTGCAAGCGCCATACTCTCCCTGTTCTTCTTCGTTACCAGTGCAGATAGAACACCACGCCAGTAAAGGCGTTGCTTGACGGCCATGCGTATCATAAACACATACTGGGCAAGCGCAAGAGGTATCTCGACCTTGGGGAGACCTTCAGGGTTGCACTTGGGAAAATTCTCTGCACTGCCGATCTGGAGAACAATCTGTTTTCGGCGAGACTTGCACACACCTGGCTGTACCAGTTCCATCAGAGATGCCGTAAACCATTCGTCTCCCATTTGGAAGAACACTCGTTTCTCGGCTGCAAGCAGGAATCCGTCAACGAACTGGGAACGGTGGATGTTTCTGGGTGTCGGTTTCTTTTTCATACCGTAAGGTCTTTCTGGGCTAGGGGTTAGGGTGAACTGAACAGAGATTACTTCTTTGACTTGAAAAGTCAAACGAAAGCCCCCGCCAAAAACGGAGGGGGCAGAAGGAACAAAGCGCGTCAGAGCGCGGGCACCGTAATGAGAGTGCCACCTGCTTGGAAAGAAGGGTACTCATCACAGGCAGGTATGGCATCAACAAACCATTTTTCACCACCTTGGTAGGAAATGAAGACGCCGCCCGAAAACTGCAGATGGTGAACCTGAAAGAAAATATCTGGTGCAGAAATGAGTAGGCTTTCAAGTCCAACGGTTCGTCGCGTCGCGATACAAAAGATGGTCCAAAACGACACTGGAGACCACCGATTGGCAAGAAACGCAAGGTTGCATTCCCATTTCGTAACACCAATGGTTTTGAAAACCTCGACGCGCGAAGACTGGAGGTTCGGTTCAACAATGTGGAGACAGTGCCGACCAAATCCAGGGCCCACGGAAAATGTGGTACGTTGCTGATCATCGAGAAAATTCTCCCCGATTGAGAACGCTTTTTCACCGAAGGGAGGAATGTCCAAACAGCCTACGGTTTGGAGTACGCCAGTTGGGCGCGGGGACGTTGTTGCTGTCATGGTGCAGGTCTTTCTTGGCTGAGGGTTTGGCTGAAGTTCGTCCCTTGTTTTACCTCAATATCACTGATTATGCAATGCTTACATTTTCTCTGGAATCTGAACGCCAAGTATCGAAAGTCCTGTTTCCATCACCATTCGAAACGCTTTCGTAAGCGCGATTTTATATGCAGAAGCAGAATCGCTTTTATCTACAATCTTTTCGTTCGCGTAAAAATTATTGAACGTACCTGCAAGCTCAATTAAATAGGTTACCAAGTGATGTGGAGCATATTCCTTACCTGCTCGCTCCACTATTTCACTAAAATGCACAAGTGTGCGTTCAAGTGCAAAAACGCTTGTCGGAACAGTTTGAACATCGGCAGACACACCTTCATTTTCCGCTTTTGAGAGAGCCGACTGTGCGCGAGTTGAGGCATATTGCAAGTATGGTCCTGAATCCCCTTCAAACGAAATTGATTTATCAAAATCAAACACAATGTCTCCCCCGATTGCCTGCCGTAAAATCGAATACTTTATTGCTCCGATACTTACCAATTCGCCGATTGTCTTTTTAAGAACCGAATCATAGTCGCGATCTTTTATTTTCTCCTCAACCAATGTGTGAACTTGGCTCACCAGTGCATCAGCAGTAATCACATCGCCCGAGCGAGAAGACATCTTCCCGCTCGGGAGACGCAACATGCCGTGAGACAAGTGCTTAACTTTTTCAGCAAGTTTCGGATCTATCTGTTTGAATGCTTCAAGTCCTACAGTAAATACCGCATCCTGTTCGTTTGCGGTAATCACCACGGAAATGTCGGACGGATATTTCTTTTCTTTAGCAAGATGAAGTCCAAGCTCTTTTGCTTCATAGGTGGGAATCCCCTGCGAAGTGATGTACACCCGCGTATGAAGCTTAGGATTATATTTCTCGCCGTGAAATACGATCGCGCCTTCACTTGTTTCAAATATTCCTTTCTCCAGAAACTTTTTGACAATAGAAACTCCTGCTTCGGCCATCTCGCTCTCGAAGAAATAGAAATCAAATTTGGTGCCAAGTTTCTTGTACTGTGTCTCAAAATACTCCAGTGACACCTTTCTTCCCCAGTCATAGAGTTTATTCACTTCGCTGTCGGAACGGTCATAAATTTTCTTATTCAGTCCGTTGATATCTTCTTTGTGTCCATCTTCATACGCCGCAGCGCCAAGCGCATACGCATGTCCTAAATACCGAGCTTTGCCGGTCAAATCAAGCTTTTCAAGCGGGGTGCCTTCGCGTATTGGGACACTCTGCATTCCCCAGATGGCCTTCGCAACATGAAGTCCGACATCGCCCTGATAGCACGCACGCTTCACCTCTGCCCCCTGCGCCTCAAACAATCGTGCAATTGATTCACCGATCGTATTCGACATCAGATGCCCAATATGAAATTCCTTGAATGGATTCGGGTCGGTATATTCCACCATCACTTTTTTGCCAGCAAGATTTTTGTTTTTCCCAAAATTTCCCTTGGCCGAGATAATCTCTGAAACCGCATCCGAAAGATATTTTCTTGAAAGAAAAAAGTTGATGAAACCTGCACCCGCAACTTCGATCTTCTCAATTCCCTCTGGTAGATTCCTCTGGAGTTCTGCGACAAGCTCTTTTGCAAACACTACTGGTGCTTTTTTGACCTGTTTTGCCACAACAAGTGCAACATTGGTCGCATAATCGCCGTGCTCAAAATCTTCAGTTCGCTCAACAGAAAAAGAAATGTCTCCAAGGGCTTCCCCTACGGATTGTGATATCGCTTTGTGTATCAAGTCCCGAATCATTCCGTTATATTAGCACTCCATATGTATAAATAAAAAGAACGGGGGTAGGCGTAGAACGCGTACCCCTCGTTATTGTGTCTCGGCAACACCAGCCCAGTTAAGGTTCCCCGCTGAAGGGGTGCTGAATAGAGTGCCTCTCAGATCCTTGTGCAGGATCAGTACACCTCGACTGCACCCAGCAAAGCTGGGTTGGGTCGAGGCGTTAGCAGGTGTTCGTAATGTAGGAGGTCTTCATCGCGATACCGCCATGTCACCACCGACACAAACTGTGGTAGACCAGACAATCCTAAAACAAGAGGGTGATTAATCTAGTGCCTCTCCGTTTACACTGATTTTTGAATCCCAATCAACTTCTTTATATGTGTGTAAAAGCTTATGCAAATATTGTTTGATCTCTTCGTATCGATTTTTTGTTTTTGCTTCAAATTTTATGGTGATATAGGGACCATTTTGCGAATAACGTACCACAAACATCGCATCCGACAGTTCAAGCCTTATTCCGTCCCCTGCCCGCTCGTCATCAATAATTTCCGCATTCGGATAATCAGTCCGGAGCACTGGCGAGATCTTCTTCATTAATACCACTTTCTCTTTGTCAGAAACGTACAATTTTATTTCGGGACTTGATTCATAGTGTGGTATCGAAGCAATAGCCTCCGACAAAGTCTGTCTGCTTCGCGACAAATATCGAAGTAATCGTAATGTTGAATACGCTCCATCATCATGGTTATAAAAATCTTTTGAAAAGAAAAAATGTCCAGACAACTCACCGATAAACGCGGCTTTTACCTCCTGATTTTTCTTCTTGAGAAAAGAATGCCCGGTGCGCCACATAAATGGCCTGCCGCCTTCGCGCTCAATCACCTCCTTCACCGCTTTTGAACACAGTGTGTTGTACATAATGGTTGATTTTGGATGGTCTTTGAGCACGTCTGCGGCAAACAGTGCCACCAGTACATCGTTCCAAATGATTCCTCCCTTCTCATCAACAATACCGATACGATCTCCATCAGCATCATATGAGAAGCCGATATCGGCTTTGGCTTCTAGAACTTCCGCTCGTATTCGTTCTGCGATTTTTGACTCCGTAGGATCGGCTGCACCCTCAAAAAAATTGGGGTCAATCTCACAATGCTTTTCTATCACTTCACATCCGGCCTTTCGCAAGAGTGCAGGGATAATCGAGCCTGCAGTGGTGCCGCTTGGATCCACCACTACTCGGAATTTATTTTCAATCGGTAGTCGTTTTATCAAATCGCTAAAATATGCCTCTCTGATATCCATCACCTCAAGTTTCCCTTCTTTCCCCATCTCAATATCATCTCGAAGTGCTATATCGCGAAGTTCCTGCATTCCTTCGCTCACCAACGTCTCCGAAAAATCATTAGCAAACTTGCACCCATTAAATTCAGGAGGATTGTGAGAAGCTGTTATAAACACACCCCATTGATTTTTCAGGTAGTACTGCGACCAATAAAATGTCCCCACCAGATTCATTCCGATATCAATGACATCAATTCCTGTTGATCGAATTCCTGCAATCATTGCTTGGCTGTACGCAGGGCTTGTTTTCCTCGAGTCTCTGCCGACAATAGCCCGTGAACCGCCACGGTGCTTTACATACGTGCCAAAAGCTTTGCCGATATGTTCAACAATAACCGGATTCAAATCTCGGTCATTTACCCCACGCAAATCATATGCACGAAAAATCTCGGGGTTGATCTTCATATACTGTTGATTTAGCGGCTTCGCAATACCGTATCAATCTTACGCGCGATTGCGACGAAATCTTTTTCTTTCTTGCCGCGAGTAGTCTCTGGAGCACTGCCGAGACGAAGCCCAGATGGATCTTTCGGTGTTCGAGTGTCAAAGGGAATCGTATTTTCATTCACAATGATTCCTGCCGCTTCAAGCTTGTCTGCTGCTTCCCGCCCACCAATTCCCTTTCCATTCTGCCAAACATCAATCCGCAAAAGATGCGTTTCAGTTCCTCCTTCAACCACACGCCACCCGAGCTTACCAAGTTCATCCGCAAGCACTTTTGCATTCTTCACCACCTGCTCTGCATATTTCTTAAACGCCGGCGTACTCGCTTCTTTGAGGGCAACCGCAACTGCCGCAATTTGATTTACATGCGGCCCGCCCTGCATTCCAGGGAATACTGCCCGATTGACCAATTTATTCAATTCCCGCTTGTCTTTACGGGTAAAAATCAGGGCGCTCCGCGGTCCGCGCAATGTCTTGTGTGTAGTGGTCGTTACCACATCAGCATACGCAAACGGAGGCGGGTAAACTCCTCCGGCAACCAGACCTGCAAAATGCGACATGTCTACCATTAGGTATGCCCCGCAAGCATCCGCAATCTCGCGGAATTTCTTAAAATCAATAACATGCGCATATGCAGTAAACCCCGCGACAATAAGCACTGGCTTTTCAGCGATTGCAATCTTCTGTATCTCTCCATAGTTGAGACGCTCGCTCCCCTTTTCCACAAAATACGGAACCTGCGTCCAAAATTTTCCCGTCACCGAAACTTTTTGACCATGCGTGAGATGTCCGCCATGCTCGAGCGCCATTCCCATAATTCTCCCTCCAAACGGCACAAGCCCTGTATACACCGCGACATTTGCCGGCGAACCGGAAAGAGGCTGAACATTCACTGACCACTCTTCAGGATTGAGCTTGAAAAGTTCGAATGCGCGTTCTTGTGCGAGACGCTCCACATCATCGACAACCCCCGTCCCGCGATAGTAGCGGTGCCCCGGATATCCTTCAGCATATTTATTGGTGAGCTCCGAACCAAGCGCTTCAAGCACGTCTTTTGAGACATAATTTTCAGAAGCAATCAGATTAATCACGCCTTTTTGGCGTTTGTTTTCAGCGGCTATAAGTTTCTTGATTTGAGTGTCTTTCATAGTAAGGGTATAGGGTATAGGGTATAGGGTTTTAGACAAAAAGAAAAGCTAAGGTAAATCGAGAAACAGAAACCTAATGGGTGCAAGGTTGACGTTATGTCCCAAGAAGACTAATGTCAGTCGCAGAAAACATCAACCGCAACCCGAGAAACCCAAGGAGGAGATCATGAATCTTTCTTTGTTGCCCAAGCTGGAAGGATTGTCACCACGAGACGTGTTCATGCTTTTGAACGCCACCACATACGAACAGTTTGTGGATACGCGTGCAAAGTTACAAGCAGGAATATGCCAATTCTGCGGCGAAAACCCTTTGCATCACATTGTGGCCGAGAATGAGCACTGGCGTGCGTGGCCTAACCCATATCCTCAAGCCAATCACAAGCATCACTTTGTGATTGCAGTAAAACGTCACATTTACCACTTCAAAGAACTCACGCAAAGCGAACGCTACGCGCTTAGCGAGGTACAATTCGAACTGGTGATCAAGTTCGAAATTGAAGGAGGAGTATTTGGAATGCGCTTTGGTGAAGTGCAATTGAGCCTGGCAAGCGTACTACACTTGCACACCAACCTTCGCATCCCAGACCTCAGAGGTCCCGCGAGCATCGTCTTTGCGCGAAGCTACGGCGAAACACTCAAACGGATCTATGTGCTCGGGCTCTTCGAACGAATCCTGAGAGGAACTCCACTTGAAGCACTCGACTTCGATGATCAAAAGCTGGTTCGGGAACGCGAACAATGGCTCGGACACGGACCGGCAGTCCCAATCTTAGGGCATCGGAATGATGTCACCCTCGTCAAAGACTGACATGACCTTTTCACGAAACGCGTCCTTTTTTTACATAATCAAAGAAAAGACCGCACTGCCCTGAAAGATTGCTCTTCAGAACAGCACGGTACTGGTATGGGAGACTCCGTAGAGTCTCGCGCGTTAGGTCCAAAGGACCTTACAGTTCGCGTTTAGCCCCGCGTTTGGGCACCCGTAGGCTGTTTCAAAGATTACTCCCTAATAAAATAATTGCAAGAGGAAAACAGAAAAATTACTTCCCTGCTGGTTTGTTGTTTGCATCCCGCAAACCCGCAACGGTGAATTCGGCCTTAATCGTATCGTGAGGGTCGTACCCCTCAAGCTTGACCTGATCAAGGTTAAAATCATTGAGAGATTTCAGATCGGAGCTGATAGAGAGAGTGGGAAACGCTTTTGGTTTTCTTTTTAATTGCTCTTTCGCCGGCTCAAAGTGATCTTCATAGATATGGACATCGCCAAATGTATGCACAAATTCCCCCACTTCTCTCCCCAAAATCTTGGCGACAATGTGACAAAGTAAAGCATAACTCGCAATATTAAATGGCACACCTAAAAATATGTCTGCACTGCGTTGGTAGAGTTGGAGCGAAACCTTCTCATTTTTGATATTAAACTGATACATGTTGTGACAAATCGGAAACCGGTTCGCATCCTCTGGTTTTGCCATCGTGTAAAGATATTCAGGATTCCACGACGTTACGATTGCATTGTGACATGAGGGATCATTTCGAAGTTCCTCAATCGCCCACGCCAATTGATCTATTCCTTTGCCATCTTTGGTCGGCCAATGCCTCCACATGTCACCATACACTCTCGGTAAATTCCCAAACTTCTTTGCAAATTCCGCATCCTCTTTTATTTTTCCTATGAAGATCTCTTTTTCCATCTCCGGAAACTCCCCTTTCTTTGCACGCTCCTGATACATCCTATGCGGATAGTCATCCCAAATATGCACATCATTGTCAACGAGATATTTTATGTTCGATTGACCTGTCATAAACCAAAACAGTTCATGTCGAACTCCTTTCCAATACACACGCTTGGTGGTCAACAATGGAAATCCTTTTGATAGATCAAAACGAATCTGACGACCGAATACCCCGAAAGTTGCCTTGCCGTGGCCCTGATCGACTTGCCGATCCCCTTTCTCAACTGTTTCCTTGAGAAGATCGAGATACTGCTGTTCTGGATGAATGCTCATAGAGTTAGCGCCCCGCGCGTTTCTTCGCCGGCGCAAAATTGTTCCAGTTATTTTTTGCAAATCGACCGATTTTTTTATAATTTCTTTTGGGAGGAGACGAGAGTTTCGAGAACGTAAGTTGGGCAATATCCATCCCCGGATGGAGCACAATCGGGACGGTGTTCTGATTAGTCAGTTCAAGCGTGACATTGAGAAAATGACCTGGATTAATAATACCTGCGGTGTTGTGAATCATGAGACCAATCCGTGCGAGAGACGATTTCCCACCGATTTGGATAAGAAAATGGTCGGTGCCAAAATACTCCTTTGATGTTCCAAGCACTGAAATCCCTGGGTGGAGTACAAACTCTGCTCCATCGGCTATATCAACCTCGCGTGTTTTGGCAAAAATCTTTTTTACCGGATCAATCAAATAGGTCGAGCTTTCATCGTTGATAATAAATTTATTTCCGAGACGAATATCGTAGCTTGCCGGCTGAAGGCGTGCCACATCAAAAGGCTCGAGTGTAATCTCTCCTACTTTCACTGCCTTTTCAATATCAATGTCTGAAAGATACATAAAAGATGTTATTCAATAGTAAAAATTTTGTCAGTCCCATAGTATTCCGGCCAGTGAGCGTTGTAATGTGCAAACATCCGCTCCAATCTCTCCTGTGACAATTCCGAAAGTCCGAGCTTCCCCATAAACTGCTCTAGTTCTTTTTTTACTGATGCTATCTCTTTATCTGAATCAATCAATCGTTCAAATTCTGCAAGATATCCGTATCCTGCGTTGCGATCAATACAAATGTTTGTATTGCCTGATTTATACTCCTCGCGCTCGCGAGACCATTTGGCTTGATAGGTAAGACCTGCAGACAGGAGTATTTTGTCTAATTCATCCAAGGTCTTTTCAACTGCTGATTCAAACTCAATACGGGAAACACCATTTGAACTCGTGTGATCATCAACCGATGCTTTCACGATAAATAATATCTTCCCCCGTGCAGAACGAGAACGAATTGATATGGTCTTTGCATCAGTTAACAACTTACTAAGTGCTACCTGTTTTTCTGTGGGGAGAATCGGCAAAATTGCATCGAGTAATTGCTTGCGACTTTTTGGTTCAGTGAAATAATGATTGAGCTCGCTGTGACTTGAAGTGAGCGCGAGAGAGGGATCAATCTTTTTTAAACCAACGCGAAGCTTCTCGGCATTCTCCTTGCTACCCAAGAGTGTTTTTATTTCAATTTCATAGTGGGACGACATAGGATAGAATGTAATTACGTACTAGAAGTATTACACAAGCCGCCACATGCAACAATCTAGACAAACCAATAAAAAAGCGCGTATTAGCGCTATTGCAGCGATTGGTGCCCAAAATCGCGTATTAGGCAAAGAAAACAAACTCCTCTGGCATATTAAAGAGGACTGGGATCGGCTCAAAGCACTTACGCACGGCCACCCCATCATCATGGGCAGAAAGACATTTGAATCTATTGGCAAACCGCTCCCCAAACGAACCAATATTGTCGTCACGAGAGACAAATCTTTTTCCGCAGAGGGGTGTGTTGTCGTCCATTCGCTTGAAGACGCGGTCAGGAAAGCGCGCGAAGTTGATCAGAATGAAATTTTTATATTCGGCGGTGCAGAAATATACAAACAAGCCCTCCCCTTCACCGATCGGCTATACCTGACACTTGTAGAAAGCGAAGAATCGGGAGATGCCTTTTTCCCTGCCTACGCGGAATTTAAAACTGAAATCGAACGAGTGCACCATGAAGGAAATCCTGCGTACACGTTTCTCACTCTCGAGCGATAAAGATTCCTCGGGAGAAACCTCGAAGAATCTTTGTTCGCATCGCTCGTTCGGAAGAGAAAAAAGAGGATACTTTCTTCTCTTCGCACCACACGAGTGCTCCCAATTTCATAGTCGCTTTACTCTTTGAAATTTAGGTCGCTCACTCGCTAGCGAATAAACAAAAGGCGCCCCGATCGGGGCGCCTTTTTTATTACTTCACATCAATACCGAGTGACCGCGCACTTCCTTCTATAATCTTCATAGCAGCGGCTACATCGTTGGCATTTAGATCCTTGAGTTTCTTTTCAGCAATAGCTTTTAGTTGTGCTTTGGTGATACTCCCCGCTTTCTGTTGAGCGCTCTTGCCCGCACCCTTCTCAACTCCAGCTGCTTTCAAAATCAGATTGGTTGCAGGCGGAGTCTTGAATACCAGTCCGAATGTTTTGTCTTCATAGACGGTAATCTCAACCGGAACCAACTCCCCGCGCATCTCTTTTGTTCCCTCGTTAAAACGAGTGACAAATTCACCAATATTTACTTTCGCCTGACCAAGTGCAGGACCGATAGGAGGAGCTGGATTTGCTTTGCCCCCTTCAATCGTCAGTTTAAGTCTGCGTACAATCTTTTTTGCCATAGTAGTGTATTAAATCTTTTTTACCTGCAAATAATCAAGCTCCACTGGAGTCTCGCGACCGAACATCGACACTAGAACTTTCACTTTTCCTCGATCTTCGTCGACTTCCCCAACTTTCCCTTCGAAATCTTTGAATGGACCGTCAGCAATAATGACCGCATCGTCGATTGAAAGATCAATGGTGTGCTTCACCGTATCTGAATTCATCTTCTTGAACAAACCTTCGATCTCTGCTTTATTCAGAGGAACCGGATAGATACCTGAACCAACAAATCCAGTCACGCGAGGCGTATTGCGCACCACGTACCACGAATCATCAGTCACAATCATATCCACGAGAATATACCCTGGGTATACTTTCTCCTGTTCTTCAACACGCTTGCTTCCTTTTACTTTGATTTTCTTTTCAGTCGGGACTACAACACTGAAAATTTTGTCTTCCATTCCCAACGATTCAATGCGCTGGCGCAAATTTCGGGCTACTGCATTTTCATAGCCAGCATACGTGTGTATTGCATACCAATTCCGTGCTTGTTCAAGTTTCTGTTTCGACATGTTTATTGAATCAATTTTTCAAGACCCAAAGAAAATACATAATCAAAAAAACCGAGAAGCAATGCGAACGCAAGTGACACACCAATAACTGCAAGTGTGTAGCCCACTGCCTGTCGGCGAGTTGGCCAGTTCACATGCTTCATTTCACCCTTTGTTTCCTTTATATAATCAACTATTTTCATATGTTCTAAAAAAAACCGCCCCCGTGGGCTTGTCTAAATATACTATTCCTATAGAGAGAAAAAGTCAACTGCAAGACTTAACCTTGCAGGAATCAACGGATACTGACCGAGAGGCCCGCGCGGAATCCTTCCGCGCGGGCCTTCTCTTTTTTCCATCCCTATATTCTACATTCATTGTTCACTTCCCTCTGTCCCTATCGTATCTCGTACGTGATACTCACATTCGACTGATACTTATTCTCTCCAGCTGGCAATTCAGGTGTGGGTGCGGAAGCCGTGTCCCCTCCCATACCAAATGCGGCATTCTTTGCATAATAGATCGGGTAATTTCCACCTTCAGAAAATCCGACAATTCGTACCAATTTCACCCCGAGTGAACGGGCAAGTTCTTTGGCGCGAATCTGAGCATCAGTAATTGCCCGTTCAC